>Ga0209632_10003748_pt1 | contig 13751 bp, 13 predicted proteins | sample COG_10_FD_184754 | JGI IMG/M metagenome (GOLD analysis project Ga0209632, IMG submission 184754) | Pelagic Microbial community sample from North Sea - COGITO 998_met_10 (SPAdes) (version 2) | ecosystem: Environmental > Aquatic > Marine > Neritic zone/Coastal water | place: Helgoland, sampling...
TTAGTGTTACTAAAGTTAACTCTGTTCCAGCTCGCTCCAGTGTCATATAGGTAATGAAATACATAATGACTGTCTAAAGTAGGAACACCCCAACCAAGCATATAAAAATCACCTTTTTTATTTTTTAGCTCTTTAAAGTGCTTACTTTTAGTTTGAGAGTTCAAAGAAACATTAACACCAATTTTACCAAACATTCCAACAACTGCTGTGCAAATTGCTTCATCATTTACATATCTGTCATTTGGACATCTTAACTCAACATCAAAACCATTAGGATATCCAGCGTCAGCTAAAAGTTTTTTTGCTGCTTCTGGGTCATATGCTAATCGTTTATCAAGATCTTTGGTATATCCTGTTACTCCTGGAAATGTAATAATTCCAGCTGGTTCACTCAAACCTCTCATAACTTTTTTCTGGATCGCATTTATATCAATTGCTTGATAAAGAGCTTGTCTAACTTCCTTCTTTTTAAAAGGATTATCACCAGTATTCCCAGATCTAAGTTCATCAGCTCCCTGGTCCATTCCAAGAAAAATTGTACGCATTTGTGGTGTGCTTACAACTTGATGTCCTGCTGAACTTCCAATACGACCTAAATCTTGTACAGGCGCATCTGTGACAAGATCAATTTCTCCAGACAGTAGTGCTGCAACTCTAGTTGCTGCATTAGCTATAGGAAGTAGTTCAATTGAAGTAAGATTATGCTCAACATTTCCCCACCATTTACCATTTTTTTTAAAAACTGTTTTGGTATTTGGTTCTCTTAAAGTTATTTTAAAAGGACCTGTTCCCATTGCATTAACTGATGCATAAGTTTCTTGTGATGCATTCCAATTTTGTGGAGCAGTGGAGAAATTTTCATCAGACCATGCTTTTGACATTACAAAAATATTAGATAGTTGATTCAAAAGAATGGGGTTTGGTTCAGCTGTTTTAATTTGAACTGTATATTTATCAATTGCTTTAACTGATGAAATTGAACTAATATATTCCTTAAAATCAGATGTTGGTAGTTTCGCTCTTAAAATGCTAAAAACAACATCTTCAGATGTCATTGGTGTTCCATTTGAAAATTTAACATCTTCTCTTAAGAAAAAATACCAAGTAGTTGGATTTACAGCTTTCCATTTAGTTGCAAGCTGAGGTACAATTTTCATATCAAGGCCTCTAGTTACTAGTGCCTCATATACCTGTCTTGATACTTGTGTTGTTGGTCCTTCATTCTGTGCATGTGGATCAAGTGTTAAACTATCACCCGCCATTGACCATTTAATATTCTTAGCCCATGCTGAAGAAAATCCAAATACTAGTGTTAGTGTTAATAGTATTTTTATTAAACTTTTAATTTTCATTATATTACCTCTCTTTATTAATTTTAAAAAGTATAGGTGATATAATTTAATTTTACAAATTCAAGTGTAGGTAGAAACTATTTAATAAAAATTAGCTTTTATCGCTATCTATTAATTTTTTTTTACCAATCCAAGGCATCATTGCCCTAAGCTCAGCTCCAACTTTTTCAATTGGATGATCAGCAAGATCTTTTCTCATTTTCAAAAAGTTCTTTTGTCCACCTTCACATTCTTTCATCCAGTCTTTAGTAAATTTACCAGATTGAATGTCAGCAAGCACTTCTTTCATTCTTTTTTTACTTTCACTATCTACAACTTTTTTACCAGATACATACTCACCGTATTCTGCTGTATTGGAAATAGAGTAATTCATATTAGCAATTCCACCTTCATAAATTAAATCTACTATCAATTTTACTTCATGTAAGCATTCAAAGTACGCCATTTCAGGTTCATATCCAGCTTCTGTCAAAGTTTCAAAGCCATTTTTAATTAACTCAACTAATCCACCACAAAGTACTGATTGTTCTCCAAATAAATCTGTTTCACACTCATCTTTAAAAGTTGTTTCAATAATTCCTGATTTGCCACCACCAATTGCTGAAGCATACGATAATGCTAGATCTCTTGCCTTGCCTGTCCCATCTTGATGAACAGCAAACAGACATGGCACACCACCACCTCTTTCAAATTCACTTCTTACTAAATGTCCAGGTCCTTTGGGTGCAACCATAAATACATCTAGATCTTTTCTTGCGTCAATAAGCTTGTAATGAATGTTTAATCCGTGAGCAAAAGCTAAGCTTGTTCCTTCTTTAATTCTTTGTTCAATATGATTTTTATAAATCGCTGCTTGTAATTCATCTGGTGTAAGGATCATTGCAACCTCTGCCCACTCAGCAGCATCAGATAAATTCATTACTTTTAAACCTTTTGATTCTGCCTTTGCTTTACTTGCTGATCCATCTCTAAGAGCTACAACAACTTCTTTAGCTCCACTATCTTTTAAATTTAATGCATGAGCATGTCCTTGACTTCCATAGCCAAAAATAGCTATTTTTTTACTCTTAATTAAATCTACATCTGCATCTTTTTCATAAAACATTTTCATTTTTTTCTCCTTATATAATTAATTAAAAATCTCCGCACCTCTTGTCATTGCAACCGCTCCGGTTCTTGAGGCACTAACAAGACCAAATGGTTTTAAATTTTTTGCCACGTTATCTATCTCTCTTCTTAATGCTGTTATTTGAATTACAGCAGACTTATTTGTTTGATCTAATATAACTGGATTGTATTTTTTACAAGCATTTAAAGCTTTCTTAATTTTACTAGAGTTTGCAACAATTTTTAATAGGGCCATTTCTTTAAATATAACATTTTTATCCTCTCTTTTAAAATTAGCCACCTTATGAACTGGTACTAATTTTTTTAATTGTAATGCTATTTGTTCAATTACTTCTGGGGTTCCAGTAGTTACAATTGTAACTCTAGAAAGGTTTTTTTTATGATCAACTTCTGCGACTGCTAATGACTCAATATTATAGCCTCTTCCTGAAAATAAGCCCACAACTCTAGCAAGAACACCTGCCTCATTATCTACCCAAACTACAAAAATATGGGTATCTATCTTCCCTTTTTTTGTGGGTACACTATACGCTGATTTAGATTTTGCCATTTTAGACTAATGCTTTTCCTTTTCCTGTTATTTTATTTTCTTCCTGATCTTTTGGACCTAACAGCATTTGATTGTGAGGCTTTCCTGATGGAATCATTGGAAAACAATTCTCAGCTTGATCTACGTGACAATCAAAAATAACTGGTCTATCTATATTTATCATTTCTTCAATTTTTGCATCTAATTCATCTGGATTCTCTGCTCTAATTCCAACACAGCCATACGCTTCTGCTAATTTTACAAAATCTGGTAATGCTTCAGAATAACTCTCTGAATAATTTTTTTCATGAAGTAATTCCTGCCATTGTCTAACCATTCCCATGTATTGATTGTTTAAAATAAATATCTTTATTGGTAAATTATATTGTACTGCAGTAGAAATTTCCTGCATTGTCATTAAAATTGAAGCTTCCCCAGCAATATCTATAACTAATTTTTTGGGGTGAGCGACCTGTACTCCTACAGCTGCTGGCAATCCATACCCCATGGTACCAAGCCCACCTGATGTCATCCATCTGTTTGGTTTATTAAATTTATAGTGTTGGGCTGCCCACATTTGATGCTGTCCGACTTCAGTTGTTATGAATGTATCTTGATTTTTTGTTAACTCATAAAGCCTCTGAACAGCGTGTTGGGGTTTAATAATTTTATCACTATTTATAAAGTTTAATGATTGTTTCTTTCTCCATTTTTGAATTTGCTGCCACCATTTAGAAATTTTTTGTTTATTGGATTTTTCTAAATTTAGATTTTTCTTTTTTAATGTTTTTGATATGGATTGAATAACATCACTAACATCCCCAACAATAGATAGGTCAACTTTTACAATTTTATTGATTGATGAAGGGTCAATATCGATATGAACTTTTTTAGATTTTGGAGAAAACTCATCTATCTTTCCTGTGATACGATCATCAAATCTTGCACCAATATTAATTAATAGATCACAATCATGCATCGCATTATTAGCTTCATAGGTTCCGTGCATACCAAGCATTCCTAAAAATTGATTATCATCTCCTGGATAAGCTCCTAATCCTTGAAGTGTTGATGTGATAGGAAATCCAGTTAAAGAAACTAACTCTCTTAGTAATAGGCTTGCTTTTGGTCCTGAATTAATTACACCTCCACCAGTATAAAAAACTGGTTTAGAAGCTTTGCTCATTAAATTTATTAATTGATCTATATCTTTTTGATTAAATTTATTTGGAACTTTACCATTCAATTTTTTTTTTTTTGGTTTTGAATATTTGGTTTTTGCAAATTGAACATCTTTTGGAATATCAACTAATACAGGCCCTGGTCTTCCAGTGGTAGCAACTTCAAATGCTTCATGCATTATTCTTGGAAGATCGTTAATATCTTTAACTAGCCAGTTATGTTTTGTGCAAGGTCTTGTAATGCCTGTTGTGTCACATTCTTGAAAAGCATCTGTTCCTATTAAATGTGTCGGTACTTGTCCTGAAATACACACTAAAGGAACTGAGTCCATGTAAGCATCCGTTAATGCAGTTACAACATTTGTGGCACCCGGTCCCGATGTAACCAAAACAACTCCAGGTTTTCCAGTTGATCTTGCATAACCTTCAGCAGCATGACCAGCACCTTGCTCGTGCCTAACTAAAATATGTTTTATTGATGGGTGGTTTTTTAATTCATCATAAATTGGTAGCACAGCTCCACCTGGGTAACCAAAAATATGTTCTACTTTTTGGTCTTCAAGACACTTAAATACAATTTCTGCTCCAGAATATAAATTACCCATTTGGGCAATCTATTCGACTTTATGTTATTTGGTCAAGTTTAAGGGATGATTTTTTTAATTTTTTTATATGGTCTGAGATCATGATTGGATTAATTTTTTTCCAAGAAGACATCCTGCTTCTTGCCCATGTAGCTTGTCTTTTGGCGTATTGTCTTGTTTTAATTGAAATTAATTCTTGTGCTTGATCTAAATTAATTTTTTTATCTAAGTGCTGTGTCAATTCGTCAATTCCTATCACTCTATTAACACTAAGATCTTTTTTAATTTTTGATTTAATAAATTTTTTTACCTCCTTTATTGCTCCTTCTTCAATCATCTTGTTTGACCTTAATGAAATTCTCTTTATCAAATCTTCTCTCGTAAAATCAATATATAATTTTATAAACTCCTCATCTCTAAATTCAGATTTAGTTTTGTTTAACCATTCATACATGGAAATTTTTGTAAATGATTTAATTTCAAAAGCTCTAATTGTTCTTTGAGTGTCATTTGGGTCAATTTTATCTTTGACCTTTGGGTCAATTTTCAAAAGTTTTTTATAAAATTTTTTTTGTCCTTCTTTTTTTTGTATCAATCTAATTCTATTTCTAAATTTAAGAGGTATTTCTGGAATTTGAACTAAGCCTTCAATTAAGGATTGAAAATACAACCCTGTACCACCGACTAAAATAGGAATTTTTTTTCTTTTTTTTATTTCTTTAATCTTTTTAATTGCAGCTTTTAGCCATTGACCAGTTGAAAATTTTTTATTCAAATCAATGATGCCGTATAAGTGATGTTTAATATTTTTTTGTTCTTTTTTACTTGGTCTAGCAGTTAATATTTTTAATTGTTTATAAACCTGCATACTATCTGCATTAATTATTTCACCATTAATTTTTTTGGCAATTTTGATAGCAAAATTTGATTTGCCTGATGCGGTAGGACCTGAAATCAAAATAATCTTGGACTGTTTGTCCATTATTAATCTAACTTAACACCAATATATCTTCTTTGGTTTTGACTGTTGTAAATCACAATCAAAATTGTTTTTTGATTAGATTCTAAAGCTTTATCAACTATATCTTCAAGATTTTTTATAGATCTAATTTTTTTCTTTTGTGCTTCAACTATAATATCTCCTACATTCAAATAGTTAACTGGGCTATTTTTGCCAATATTGGTGATAACCAATCCTGTTGTTTGATTTGGAAGTTCTCTTTGCTCAATATCTTTTTGATTTAACAGTCTTACTATTATTTTTAAAGATTTAATTTCTGATATTTCAGGTGTTTCTTTTTTGGTTTCTTTTTTTTCTTCTTTAAAATCACTTGATGTTTCCAATCTTCCTAATTTAATTTTTTTATTAATTTCTTTTTTATTTCTCCAAATCTTAACATTAACAGTTTTTCCAACTTCTGTTTGTGCTACAATTATTGGTAATTCTTTCATTTCATTTATTCTAGTGCCATTAAATTCTAGTATGATGTCACCTGCTTCAATTCCTGCTTTATCTGATGGGCTTTTTTGAGCAACACTGGCAACTAATGCACCTCGTGGTTCATCTAATTTTTCAATATCTGCAATTTCTTCTGTTACTACTTGAATTCTAACACCCAACCAGCCCCTTTTTGTTTCTCCAAATTCTATTAACTGACTAACAACTTTTTTTGCACTATTAGATGGTATTGAAAAACCTATCCCAATTGACCCACCTTTTCCTAGAATAGCTGTATTAATTCCTATTACATTTCCATTCATATCAAATAATGGTCCTCCAGAATTTCCTGAATTGATTGATGCATCTGTTTGAATGTAATCTTCGTAACGTGAAAGACCTATTGATCTATTTCTTGCTGAAATAATACCAGCAGTTACTGTTCCACCTAAACCAAATGGATTCCCAATAGCTATTACCCAGTCTCCAATTCTTGCTTTATCTGAATCTCCAAAATTAACTGGTATAAATTTTTCTTTTGAATCTATTTGAAGAACTGCAATATCAGATAATGGGTCTTGTCCAATAATTGTAGCTTTGTACTCTTTGTTTCCATTCACTCTGACAACAATATCTTCTGCATCCTGAATAACGTGATTATTAGTTATCACAATTCCTTTTTCATCAATTATAAATCCAGACCCTAATGCTGCAGATTTTCTAGTTTGAGGTGTTCCAAATTCTTTAAACATATCTTCAAAAGGTGATCCTGGAGGAAATTGAAATCCTGGAAATGGATTGGAATTAGTAGTCACAGTTGTTGTTGTTGAAATATTTACAACTGAAGGCATTAATCTTTCTGCCAAATCTGCAAATGATTCTGGGACATCTTGTGCAGAAACTTTTGGTAAAAAACCAATTATGAAAAATAATATTAGTAATTTCTTAATTTTATGCATTTTTAACTTTTAACGTTCCAAATAATAATAAAGCCTATAATTGAAAATATTAGTCCACCTGTTCTTAATTGACTATTATTTATTTCATTTAATTTTAACAACATATTTTTCATTTTTGATGGAAATAAGGCATATAAAATTCCTTCTATAAAAAAAAATAATCCGAAAGCTATTGTTAGCTCTTTCATATCTAGAATTTAATTTTTGGGTTTTATGTTACCAAAAAATTTAAAGAACTCACTATCAGGCGATAAAATTAGAGAAGTATCACCTCCTATTAATGCAGTTTCGTAAGCTTGCATCGCTCTATAAAAAGCAAAAAACTCTGGATCTCTTCCAAAAGCTTCAGCAAAAATTGCGTTTCTTTGACCATCACCTTCACCTTTCATAATTTCAGAATCTTTATTAGCATTTGCTAATATTACTGAAACTTCTTTGTCAGCGGTTGAGGTAATAGTCACAGCCATTTCAGCACCTCTTGCTCTAAACTCTTTAGCTTCTCTTTCTCTTTCAGTTTGCATTCTTCTATAGATTGCTTCACTATTAGCTTGAGGTAAATCAGCTCTTTTAATTCTCACATCTACAATTTTAATTCCAAATTTTTGCGCTTCTGTGTTTACACCCTCTTGAATTAAAGACATTTGCTTAGATCTATCTTTTGAAAGTAATGTTTGTAACTCTTGTTGTCCTAAAACATTTCTAATTCTTGAGTTAATAATTGTTGCTAATCTTGATCTTGCAACTCTTTCATTTCCTACAGAAATATAGAATTTTAAAGGATCTACAATTTGAAATCTTGCAAAAGCATCAACAATTAATCTTTTTTGATCAGATGCAATAACCTCTGCTGGTGGCGTATCAAGATTTAAAATCCTACTATCTAGAAAAACAACATTCTGAATAAAAGGTATTTTAAAATTTAAACCTGGTTTTAGTATAATTTTTTTAGGGTCACCAAATTGAAGAACAATTGCTTGATTAACCTCTTTAACAATGAATATAGAGAAGAAAGCTAATGCTCCTATTATAATAATTATTGGTAATAAAATTTTTTGTGCTTTCATTAATTCTTCGCCTTCTTTTTGCCTAGTTCAGGTAATGGTAAATAAGGCACTACACCTGAGCCTGCATTTTTTTCAATAATTACTTTATCTATGTCTGCTAAAACTTTTTCCATAGTCTCTAGGTACATTCTCTCTTGAGTTACTTCTTTAGCTTTCGCATACTCATTATAAATAGATACAAATCTGCTTGCCTCACCTTCTGCTGCTGCAACAACTTTTTGTTTGTATGCCTCTGCAGCTTGCATAATTTTTGCAGCTTCTCCTCTTGCTCTTGGAATCACATCGTTTGCATAAGCTTCAGCTTCATTTTTAGATCTCTCCATATCTGCTCTTGCTGCTTGAACGTCTCTAAACGCATCAATTACTTGATCAGGTGGATCAGCTTTTTGTGTTTGAACTTGCGTAATTTGAATACCACTATTGTACTCATCTAAGATTGATTGAATAATTTCCTGAGTTTCAATTTCAATTTGAGCTCTGCCCTCTGTTAAAACTGGTTGAATTTTGCTTTTAGCAATTACCTCTCTCATTGCTGTTTCTGCTGCAGCTTTTACTGTTCCTTCTGGATCTTGTATCTCAAATAAAAATTTACCCGCATCTTTAATTACCCAGAATACTGAAAAATCTATATTAACTATGTTTTCATCACCAGTAAGCATTAAACTTTCTTGAGGAACATCAGCAACTCCTCCACCTTGTGAAAAACCACTATCTCTTTCTGATCTAAATCCAATATCAATTCTATTTACTTTTGTAACTTTTGGTGTCTGAACTGTCTCTATTGGAATTGGAATATGATAGTGCAATCCTGGTTGAGTAGTTTTTATAAACTTACCAAATCTAAGCACAACACCTTGTTCATCAGGTCCCACTCTATAAAGTCCACTTGCTAGCCATACAAATACTAAAATAATTAAAATTAAACCAATCGGTTTTCCTCCTGATGAACTTCCACCAGGTAAAAATCTATTTATTTTACTTTGAATATCTCTAATTAACGCATCGATGTCTGGTGGTGTAGGTCCTTTACCTGAACCATTTCCTCCTCCTGGAGGTGTTCCCCATGGACTTCCTCCTCTACCTTGAAAATCATCTGACATATGACAAAGTATATAATGTCTTTATAACAAAAAACAAGTAATGATGCTGTTATGACAGATAAAAAGCCAGAACTAAGTGACGCAATGAAAGCTAAATTAGAGCCTAAAAAATTCACAAAGAACCCAATTTTAGGAACAAAATTCACAATAGCTATATCAAGTGCAAAAGGTGGCGTTGGAAAATCTACCTTTGCAACAAATCTTGCTTTAGCATTAAAACAAATTGGCTGCAAAGTTGGTTTGCTTGATGCTGATATTTATGGTCCATCAATCCCAAAGATGTTTGATATTAATGAAAAACCAAAAAGTGATGGTCAAACTTTAACTCCGATTATTAAATATGACATTCAGTGCATGTCAATTGGCTTTCTTGCAGACCAACAAACACCTATGATTTGGCGTGGACCTATGGTCACCAGTGCAATTAAAACTTTCACTCAAAAAGTTGGTTGGAAAGATTTAGATTTTATAATTGTTGATATGCCACCAGGAACTGGGGACACACAATTAACATTTTCCCAAGAAATTAAAATGGATGGAGCAATTATAGTATCTACTCCTCAAGAAGTTGCCCTACTTGATGTTAAAAGAGGAATTAAAATGTTTGATAAACTTGGAGTTAAAATTTTAGGTCTAGTTGACAACATGAGTTATTTTACTGGCGATGATGGAAAAAAATATAAAATATTTGGTGAAGGTGGTGTTAAAAGAACTGCTGAAGAATTTGATAAAGATTTTCTGGGCGAAATTCCAATTAACCCTGAGGTTGGGAAATGTGGTGACCAAGGTAAGCCAATAGTCGAAGCAAATCCTAGTCATGAAATTTCAAAAATATACTTAGAATTTGCAAAAAAAATAAAAAATAACTATTTATAATTTTAATTTTTTAAAAAATTAAAATTTTTAATCTAGTCTAGTTCAAATTCGTTTTTATAGTTTTTCTTTAATGAGGTTAATTGATCTGCCTTATCTAAATAACAATTTCCTATCACTAATTTTTCTAAGTCTGTTCCCATGAAGCAATTAAATGCGTCTAAAGGAGTATTTACAATTGGTTCTCCCCGCACGTTAAAAGAAGTATTTACAATTACAGGGCAACCTGTTTTTTCTTTAAATTTTTTAATAAGCTTAAAATACTTTTCATTTGTATTCTCATGGACTGTTTGTATTCTCGCTGAATAGTCGACGTGTGTGACTGCTGGAATTTCTGATCTTTTAACGTTCAATTTATCAATACCAAAAAATTTTTTTTGTTCTTCGTTCATTTCAATGATCTTATCTTTATTAATATTTGCAACCATAAGCATATAAGGGCTATCAACACTTATATCAAACCAATCTCCTAAATCATCTTTAAGAACTGATGGGGCAAATGGACGAAAGCTTTCTCTATATTTAACTTTCAGATTTAAATTTTTTTGCATTTCAGATGATCTTGGATCACCTAAGATCGATCTACCTCCTAAAGCTCGTGGTCCAAATTCCATTCTTCCTTGAAACCAGCCTATTGCTTCTCCCTTAGATAAATCATCGGCTGTCTTATCTAATATTTCTTCTTCACTCAAAATTTTGTATTTTGCACCACTTTTTTTTAGCTCACCTTCTATTTGTTTTTGAGAGTATTCAGGTCCTAAATATGAACCTTTCATATCATCATTTAAATTTACTATTCGAGGATTATTTTGTTCGATGTGCCATAACGCTAAAGCCGCTCCCAATGAACCCCCAGCATCACCTGCCGCTGGTTGTACCCAAATATTATCAAATATTTTCTCTTTAAGTATTTTTCCATTGGCAACACAGTTTAATGCAACACCTCCAGCTAAACATAAATTTGATATATTAAATTCCTGCCTTAAAGATTTTGCTAACTTAATCATTATATTTTCTGTAACTTCCTGGATAGAGGCTGCTATATTCATGTGGAATTGAGTTAACTGTTCTTTTTTTGAATCTCTTGGCTTTTGTCCAAACAAATTATGAAATTTTTCACTAGTCATTGTTAACCCTGTTGCATAATTAAAATATTTTTGATCTAATCTAAAACTACCATCCTCTTTAATATCCAGTATATGATCTTTAATTGTATTTACATAAATTGGCTTTCCATATGGGGCCAAGCCCATTAATTTGTATTCACCACTATTAACTTTAAACCCCGTGTAATAAGTAAAAGCAGAATAAAGTAATCCTAAAGAATGAGGAAAGTGTATCTCTTTTTTAATTTCAAGAGTATGTTGCTTTCCAATTGCGACTGTTGTTGTGGCCCATTCACCTACTCCATCAGCCGTTAAAACTATAGCTTCTTCAAAAGGAGATGGAAAAAATGCACTAGCTGCGTGGCTTAAATGGTGGTCTGAAAAATAAATTCTGTTTTCATCTTTAAAATTTTTATCATGTCTTTTTAATTCATTATAAATAATTTTTTTTTGGAATAATTTTTCTTTTAACCAAATAGGCATTGCTTTACAGAAAGATTTAAAGCCCTTAGGTGCAAAAGCTACATAGGTTTCTAATAATCTTTCAAATTTTAAAAAAGGTTTTTCAAAAAAAATTATTTGATCTACTTCAGAAAGTCTAATATCTGCATAATTTAAGACAAACTCGATGGCATTAAATGGATAATCTGAATCATGTTTTTTTCTTGTGAATCTTTCCTCTTGTGCTGCAGCTATAATCTTTCCATCTATGAGAATAGTGGCAGCACTGTCATGATAAAATGCGGATATACCTAAAATAATTTTCACTTAAAAAATTGTGTAAATGAAAGGAGCAATTGCTGAACCTTGACTTAGGATAATTAACCCTCCAAACAAAACTAAAACTATTATAATTGGAAATAGCCAGTATTTTTTTCTAATTCTTAAAAACTGCCAAAATTCTCTAATAAAACTCATATTTAAAATTGATTTTTCATCTCACTTTTTATATTATTTTTTTTAATCCAATAGGTTTTTTTATCGTTTTTTTTTAAACTTAATAAGTCTTTTCCAAATAATCGAACTAATAATGAGGTTGGAGTCACCACCATAAAAAAAATGATAGCCATTACAACTGGGGATATTAAGTTACCAAGCATAATTCCAAACTTAAACCAAAGTTTATTTAAAGGTGACAGAACTGGTGAATTTAATAATCCTAAAATCAAAAAAACAAGAGCAATAATTACAGACCAAATTCTAATATTCCCATGATTTAGTAATGGAAATAATGAAATAAATAAAAAAACTAAAAAAAATACTACCCCAAAATTTCTATTTGTAGGTAATTTAATTTTTTTCATAGAATCACAATAATTTTAATTTTTAATAAAATGATTTTTAAAAATTAAATCACTTTATCAGATAAATCGAATGCAGTCATTAGTTCATTCCACTCTCTTTTAGATAAACCAGAACTATCAAGTTTAACATCTTCACCTTTAATAAGTTTTTGGATTACAGCTTTTCCTTTTGCGGAGACTTCTGTACCACCCACTCTATAATCCATAAACGCATCGTAAGTTATTGGAACCCATTTTTTAACAGTGTCTAGCATAATATCTGCATACACTCTTATTTCATATTGGGCATGACTATCAGCTCTAAGTCTTAAAAAATTCATCAAATTTAATAAATCTGTTTTCCAATACCATTGAGTGTAAGTGTTTAAAGTTAAATTCATTCTCGCAAGTTCTCTTGCTAAACCTTTTTTATTTTCATCAATAGTTGATCCATCAAATCTTTCATTGAGCATCATCTCATAATTGTCATAAGTTCTTTCAGCATCATTTTTTAAAAGTTCTAAAACTTCTTTAGCCTGCTCACCTTCAATTACATCACCTCTACCCTGTCTATTACTTGATGACTGTGCTGCTAAATTTTCTGAAGATGGCAAGTAAAATTCTTTGTCTAAAATAGAGTATCTTGCCGAGTATTCATTTACGTTTGCAGTTCTATGCCTGATCCATTGACGTGCAATAAAAATTGGTAGCTTAATGTGATACTTAATTTCACACATTTCAAATGGTGTGCTGTGCCAATGTCTCATTAAATATTTAATTAAACCACTGTCTGTCGAAACTTGTTTGGTTCCTTTTCCATATGAAACTCTAGCTGACTGGACAATTGAAGTGTCATCTCCCATATAGTCGATCACTCTTACAAAACCATGGTCTAAAGCTGGCATAGCTTCATAAAGAATCTTTTCAAGTTCAGGAGCAGTAACTCTCTTGGTTGGATTCTGTTGAGATTGTTGATCTTTAATCTCTTGTGCCTGTTGTTTAGTTAATTTCATGATTTTTATTGAATCTCTTTAAAATGCTTTTATATTAATACTGTTGGCTTGCCAACTACGACGATAAACGAATTTCGTAATAACCATTACGGACGTGGGGGCAGTACCCACCACCTCCACCAGTACAACTTATGGGGGTGA
>Ga0209632_10003751_pt1 | contig 13739 bp, 27 predicted proteins | sample COG_10_FD_184754 | JGI IMG/M metagenome (GOLD analysis project Ga0209632, IMG submission 184754) | Pelagic Microbial community sample from North Sea - COGITO 998_met_10 (SPAdes) (version 2) | ecosystem: Environmental > Aquatic > Marine > Neritic zone/Coastal water | place: Helgoland, sampling...
CTCACTCATATCCGTCACATTACTCACATCCCAAGAACTAATATCTTCATTAAAACCATCTACTACATTTTTTCCAATAGTATAGAAAGTACTTGGTTCAAACAATTGATACATATCAGTAACTCTAGACACATCCCAACTACCAATAGGACCATATTGTACTTCAGTTCTCATTTTATTCACAAACCATGCATCAACTATTTGATATATATTAGAATCGGTAATAAATGGGGTACCACCTCCAACACCTACTGATTGTTGAGCAAGTGATGCTAGTTCCATTTGTTGGAAATTAGTTATGTAATTTTCAAAAAGTAATTTTTCTTTGTTGTACTTCCTTGTTAATTCTTGAATGGGTAAGTTAATATTATCTGCTCTTTTTGAAAAAGTTAACCAGTGTCCAGGATCTTGTTGAGTAAAAATCATAATTTGCAATGTTGATTTATTATAAATATTATATTATTTAGGCCTAATATAATTGTCTTTAAAAATCCAATAAACAGATACTACAATCATGAATGTATATAAAGCTAAAATTTCAATTACTACCATTTATTTTAAATAATTACTATTAGTTGTTAATTTTAAATCATTTTGTAATTCATCCCAATATTGTTTCCAACCACTATATTGTTCATTAGTAAGTCCAACTTTTTCTTGATGAGTTATAGCTTTTAAAATACCATCAAAATCTAATATTAATTGTAAAAAATCATCTGTATCAGAGTTTTGCTTACTTACTAACCATTTTTTTAATTGATTAAAATCCTGTTTTAAATCACTACCATTAGCTAACCTAAGAAAACGGTCACCAAACTGGTTGTAATCCGCTTCCCCATTTACATAGTCAATATAACAATTTGCTTGTTTAATTACTATAATGAGTTCTTTTCTTATATCAATTTTCATAATTTTTATTTATTTAATTACATTTTACTTCATACTCTTTCCAACCTTTAATTGGTTTTTTATTTGGAAATACAAATGTTTTACAAGTATCTCCCTTTTCAAAATAAATATGTTTAGACATATGAGTAGGAATATGACCACCAGTTGGTAAAATTTCAAATCCCTCTTCCCAAATTAATTCAACTGTTATAGTTAAATTTTGTTCATTATCCCAAACTCGTTCTTGTTCCTCTAATAATCTCCATTCACCTCTATTTAAATACTGGTTTTGTAAAGCGCAGTTTAAAAATGAGAATGTTTGTTTAAGATTGACCATTGAATCAGAATAAGTAGCTGCTGGTGCTAAGTGACCTTTATCCCAAACATTACGATAATAATCAGCATTGTTTGAAGTATGAATATCAGATTCAGTACGAAAATTCATACTTCCTCTGTCCACATTTTTAACCCTATTAGTAGAGGTATAGATTAACTTTATAGGTTGTTCTTTTACCTCAGAATACCATACCTTAAATACAGGATTTTCTACAATTACTTCATCTCTTAGCTGTAAGTCAATATCTTTATCTTGAGCTATTATTTCTTTCTCACTGCAATTTATAAAAAGTAGTAATAAAAGTAGTAGTTTATTTATATTTTTATCCTTCATATTCCCAATCATTTGAATCTGTAAAATCGTCTTTTAATTTTCTTCTTTTTTTAATAGCTTTTTTATCTTTAATAAGTTTAGCTATTTTTTTACTATCCAAGTATTCTTCTTGGTCTTCATCTATGTATTTATATTTTTTTTGTTTCATTAGTTTATTAAATATAATTTATTCTTGTATTAATTTTATCCATTCTTTTACTCTATTATCCCATGATTGTTCTTTTGCCCATTCATAAGCTTTTTCTGTCATTCCCCCCCATCTATAAGAAAGTAATTTACTTTTAATATCCCCTACTAAATATTCTAAAATAAGATCAGGGTTAATTTCATCTATCATGATTCCACGTTCACCATCACCAATTAAATTTTTTATATTACCTGCCCCATTGGTTATTATTTTAACTTTTTGTAACATCATTTCTAAAGCTGTTAAACAATAAGTTTCAAGATAATCTGAAGCATAAATCCAATATTCTGATTTAGATTGTTGTTCTCTTAGTTCTTTAGGGGATAAACTGCCTAACCATTGAACATCTTTTAATTCTGAGATATCTGTTTGAAACCAATCTTTAGAATAAGGAGGAGCACATATAACTAAAGATAAATCACTACGTTTTTCTTTCCATTTTTTCCAATTATCTAAAATTAATTGTAGCCCTCTATCGGGAGAACTTGACCATATTATTCTGCCTCCAATTTTATTATTTAAAGAATTTGAATATCCATCAATATCAATTGCATTATCTATAGAGCATATTAATTTTGAAGATTTAGTATTATCATAATTAAATAGGGAATTTGAATTATCTTTTAAAATTTTTTCATGGAATTTACTTACTCCTATTATTTTATTTAATTTAGGAGAGAAAAGATATTCTCCCCAGTCTTCCATTTCGTTCCCATTATACCATTTATAAAAATATTCATTATGTAACCAAAAATATGATCTATCAAAGGTAATTTTATAACTTTCTAAATGTTTAGCATAATGGATATAGTTTGACCCTATAATTACATCATAATGAGAAAATACTTTCAAATAATTTTTATCTGAAAGACCTACTGGTCCCTGATAGTTAAGAAAATTATTATAATGAATAAACTGTATTCCATCAAATTCTCCATTTTCAACATCACCACTTACTGTAACATTATGTTTTAATTTGTTTAAAGCTATAGCTAATTGTAGGATACAATATTCAGACCCACCAATCCCATTTTCTAACCATGTACTTAAATTCCATTTAGAACTTTGATAGCCGGACCAAATTAATATTTTCATTTATTCAATTGTCATTTTTCCTTCTGCTACTGCAATTGGAGGTGATTTCCATAAATTAATAGCTATTGCATATCTTGTACCTTTTGTTACCTCAGTAACTCTATGTAAGTCATAACCAGCATCAAATATAATTAAACGATTTGATTTTGCTACAATGCGTTCTGTTTTTCCTTCACATTCAATTTCTAAATATCCTCCTTCAAATTGGGAATGGATAGGATAAAATATAGTACCTCTTATAGGACTTATTACTTCTCCTGTTTTTTTAAAATGTAATTCATCTTTATCAAAGTGACTACCTAAATTTTTATTAGGTTTATCTTCTCCATAAACCCCAGTCCAATATTCAAACCCACTGATGTCATATGCTCTATCAGGAGAATTTGTACACCAAATGTATTCAATTAACTTTTTTTTAAGGGTATTTGCTTTGCTATTCCACCAACCATCCCACCACATAAAATCTCCATTAGGTCCAAAAAAATCTTTGGACGATTGAATTTCTTCTAACAACATTGTATCTTTAATAAAATCATCTATTATTATCATATTTTTTATTTTATGTTGATTTAATAAAGCTAACTATAACATATCTAGTTCCTTCAGTTACAGGACGAGCACCATGTTTATGTGTTATGTTACCTGGATGTAATGTCATTATACCTGGTTCAGTAGGATTTACATTTACCTTGTATTTGGGAAAATAAGTACCTCCTCCTTTAAAATCTCCAGAGTTTAGATTTACTAGAGTTGTTATATTACTAAAATCATGGTGCAAACTCAAGTGAGATTGCTCATCAGGTTTATATCGGATAATAAAAGATTCATCTACTAAAGTATCCCATGACTTTCCTTCTAATCCATAAGCCCATATCGCAAGAGGTCTAATAAACTGATTTATTAATTTATTATAAATCTTATCCATATTTAAAACTTCTAGTAAATTATCAGTTGTAGGATAAAATTCATGCCTATCATTTGTCCATTTTTCCTTTTCTCCTAATTCTATTATTTCATCACAAAATATTTTTGTAAAAAATGGGAAAGTATAAACATGAGTTGCGGGTTCATCTACTAATAATTGGTATTCACCATTCCTAACCATAGAATGAATATATTTTTGACACCATTCTTCCCAATTACTATCATCTTGTATTGGTAACAATGATGTAATATTATTTTTTAAGGGTTTAGATATTTCTTTTTCTTTAGGTTGGAAAAATGTTTTATCTCCCGTTTTACCTAAAGATAATGTATTAGGATTAAATTCAGTTAATGAATTAACGTTAGGATTAGATGTTTGTTCAAAAAAACCACCATTAAAAGCATAAGATTTAAAATTTGTATTATGAAAGATTTCTACCGCATCCTTTCTATCACTCTTCCCATTAATAGCAGAAAAAAATTCATCAGGAGTAATTACATTATCTAAAATATTAGAATCAACAATTTCAGTCATTCCCTTTTTAGTAATTACATAAGCATGGGTATTATAGGTATAACCTACTTCCGTTATATTATTATTTATCCTTGTCTCTTTATCATTCTCCCATAATTGATTTCTATCTAAATAAATTAAACTAGCATCTTTAGGAACATCATTAAACATCTCTTGTGTTGGGAATATACCTAATGGATTGAAATCTTCTTCTAGTATTAAAACGTTATTTAACTTATTTTTATAGGCTAATTCAATACATTGGTAATGGGATAATGTACACCCAATTTCACCAGGTGTAACTTCTCTATTATGAAATTTATTACTAGATTCAATTTTCCACCAATCAGCAGCTTTAAATTTATAAGGAGATAAAGATGGATTATCTATTACTTCCCAACCATTAGTTGCATCTAAAATATAATAGCTAAGAGGGTAAGGCCAAGGAACTTGTTGAATTTTACTATTAATTTCCTCGTTAGGGGTATTTAAATTAATTATATATACAAAATCTATTTTCATTATTCTTTTATAAATTATCTATGTCTAATTCAATTTCACCATTAAAGTCTTCAACGTGGTAATACTTTTTCCAAAGTTTATCATCTTCAATTAAACATTCTTTACATATTGTTTTACGGGAAACAGTTTCAATCAATTTATCATAAACCAGCAATTCAGCTTCAGTTTTTTCATCTAAATCTAATTTTCCCCAATCACTCTCCTCACTCCATAATATATTTCTATCAATCCCATTTTTATTGCAAAATGTATCAATTTTTTCTTCCATCCAATCTAATATAGGTACATCAGCTGCGAATATTTTTGGTAATTCTGTTGGTTTATGACACCATGCACAAGTCTTACTCATCTATATTTAGGATTTTAGCCTCCTCAATTAATTGGCATATCGAAAATTGATTATTATTTTGTATTACTTTGTTCCCCCCTAAATGGGATACCCATAACCCTAATAATTTTTTATTTATTTGATTATTTTTGTCAATAAAATATGAGGAGTTAAAAGTTCTTATTACCTCATATAAGTTATCTTCAGCAAGAATAGTTTCTATTCTCATAATACTTTAGGATTGTTTTTTAATTCAAAACATTTGCCACATTGCTTATTTTCAATATTATTAAAAGCACCACAATGCTCACACTGCCATATTATAGGTTCTTTGGAATCTGACATAACTATTTTTTATTTAATTTATCTTTAATGCCACTAATCATAGCCATACAATATATTACAAATATAATTGTTGCTATATCAAGTATTAAATGTATTGTATCTATTTGCATACTACCAATATACATAAAATATATTGGGTAAACAAATTATATTATATAAATCTTTTGAAGTGTTTTTTTAAATCTTCATACATTGGTCTTGGATTAGCTATTTCTTTGCTTTCCATATCATCTTCAGAGGTATTTGATTTGGATACTTGACTATAACCTCTACCTTTAGCACTTGGAGAAGATACTTTATCAATATTATCAACATTGTCTTCAGTACCATCATCTGATTTAACACCTAATACTTCTTTCATATCATCGGGATTGAAACTATCTTCATACATGCCCTTTTCTTTTAGCATTGATCTCATTTCTTCTTCTAAAAACTCTAATACATCTTCAGAATCAAATGGATCATCTTGTGATAAATCAGCATACATTTCTCCAAAACTTGTAAGAAAAGTAGATAAGAATTTTTGATTAACCATACCATCAATCCTGTTTCTAGTATCGGATGTTATTTCACTTACTGGCTCTTTTTGTTCATCAACTCTACCAAATTCAAAAGGGATTTCAAATTCTTCTCCAATGGCATCCATAAAATCAGGAGCTTTGTCTTTTCCTCCAGCGGCATATATGATATCAAATACTTGTTCTGTATCAGATACTTCTTCTTCTTTTACTCTAGCTTTTTGTTTAGCAGTAGGACCTTTACCAGCTCCAGCCATTTTCTTAGCAGCAATTGAACCTGCTATTTTAGCAGCCTCATCTTTATCAATACCTTTTTGTTTATCTAATTTTTTAGCTAATGAATCAAAAGACTCATTAAAAATTTCAGTTAAATTGTATTTACTCATTTCTTCTTTGGTTTACGTCCTCGTTTTTTAGATTTTTTAGCTAATTCAGCTTTTAATATTTCTTTCTTTTGTTCATTGTTTTTTACAACAAAATGTACTATAGTAAAAACTATTAATAATAGTACTAAATATAATATCACTAACCACATAATAGATTTGTTTATAAATATATAAAATTTAATTTAAATTGTATTGTTTTTTCCACATTGTAATAAAACTTTCACCAACACCTAACTCTAATATTATAGCGGTATCAGGTACACCAGGTAATTTCTTAGCCATATTAACATAATCAACATTTTTATTAAATATCTTCATCTTAACTTTAGCATTTGAACGATCTGATGATTTAAATACCATAACTGTTGGTGCTTTAGAATATGTCCTTTGATTTAAATCATATACAGGTTTAGGAGTTTGATGTTTAGCAGGAATGCTTTCTACTGAATATGCTCCGTTTGGAAACTTATTCAAATCAAACTTATAAACCATTTTACCACCTTCAGAATTAATTATTTCTTGAGTGTAAACCTTAATAACTTCTGTACTTTCTTTTTTTCTACCTCTATTTTCCATTATTTTCTAATTTTAAAGCTTTAACATGCTTACAGTTTCCTTTAGACCTAAAGTATCCCATACATGAACAATATGACTTACCACTTTCAGGATAATATATTGTTTTGTATTTCGATGTTGGTACAGGTACCTCGCTTATTTGCGGTTTTACGTGGCGTATATTCGACAGCCTTGTGTCCTTCGCCACCCTACGCCATCCAGGAACAATATACGTTTTACCGTTAAGTTGAATTAAATTTGGGGGCAATAATCCTCTATGATCGTATCTCCAACTCATAATTATTGTGTTATAAGGTTTTTAATCTCAACTAATGCTAGGTAAAATATAGTAACTAAAACTATTACTAATCCTATTATACCACTATCAGCTTTTGCTAACCATAGGAAAGATTTTAAACTAAATATAACTCCATAATATGCAGTTACTAATAAAACTACTGATAATACTAATGTAATAATTCCTTTCTTCATAACCTTTATTTTTTGTTTGTTTTAATATGCTGTAAATCTACATACAATATTTTAGGAAGCCAAGCACTTATGTGCTTGTCTTTTATTCATATTGCTGTTCCCAGTTGTCATCCATCCAATTACATTCTGAAGGATTATCTGTATCCCAGTTATGGGTATCTTCCTCTTCTGTTATTACTTCATCAGAATAAAGATCTAATAATTCATTACATTCATCATCTGTAATGATTCCATCAGCATACCACTTAATTACTTTTTCTTGGTGTTTTACTCTATCTTCTTTTTTCATAACCTTTATTTTTTTTATACTTAACTCTTATGCCGTAAATATACGAACAAAATTTTGCTTCTCCAAGTTTTTTCGCATTTGTTTTTACTCTACTTCAAAAACGTAGTATTGAATATCTTCAATAGATTTAATCTCAGGTTTACCCATCATATCTAACTGCATAACTAAGTTTTTATCAGTTTTTATCATATAATTTACAGTATCTTGCATATAAATTATTTTAGTCATATTTTTGTAGGTTTATATCCACTTAGCATAAGTTTCCAATATGCTTTTAGAATTTTTTTTGTTTTTTTCATTTTAGTTACTTAAAGGTGCTTTAATATTAGGGTGTGCTTGGTAGTTTATTAATTCATAATTAAACTCTCCTTCTAATACATTTACATTGCTAAGTTTAATATTTGGAAGAATAAACTCGTGTCTACTAATCTGTTCTTTAGCTTGTTCTATATGATTCATGTATAAGTGAGTATCACCTAAGTTACCAATCAGTTCACCTGCTTCTAAACCCGTTTCTTCACATAATAAGAGTAGTAGAGTACCATAGGATGCAATATTAAATGGTAATCCTAAAAATGTATCTACACTTCTTTGATTCCACATAAGTGAAAGTTTACCATCTACTACATAACACTGATATTGGAAGTGGCAAGGTGGTAAAGTCATATGTTTTAACTCACCTACATTCCAAGCTGATACCATTAATCTTCTACTATTAGGGTTTAATTTAATATCTGAGATTAGGTTTTTGATTTGGTCAATACCTAAAGTATGATCTTCTTCAAAACCTAAATATCCATCTTTATCTCTGTTTTGACTTATTCTAGTAGATTTAATACCACCCCAATCTCTCCATTGTTTACCATAAATAGGACCTAATTCACCATCTTTTCTTTTAGATTTATTATAGTCACCATCCCATATTTTACAATTATTATCTTGTAAATACTTAATGTTAGTATCACCTTTTAAAAACCATTTTAGTTCAGTAACTATAGTTGTAAGAGATAGTTTTTTGGTAGTGAGTAAGGGAAATCCCTCACTCATATTATGTCTAATTTGTTGCCCAAATAAGGATAAAGTACCTGTTCCAGTTCTATCACCCTTTTCACTACCACTTTCCAATATAAGACTTAATAAGTTTTGATATTGTTTATCCAAAGTCATAATCTAGGATCTTGTTTTTCTAACTGGTCCTCATTAAAAACATGCAACATTCCATTATCATCCATTTCAGCTACTATTCTTACTTTACCTTTAGTAGTTTCAAAAATGGATACTATTGTACAAGGAAATTTATAACCCTTAGGTTTAAATGCCTTATCTCCTATTTCAAATTTATATGTCATAACTTTATTTACCTTGTCCTCTATATGTTTTTCTATAATGTTTAGACGTCTTAGTATTAGACGTTTTTGTCTTAGAATGAACTCCAGGGCGTTTTATTTTACTTTTGCTTTCATAACCACCACCTGCTGTTTGTCTTGCCATAATCTATTGTTTGTTTAAATTTAAATATTCAGTTTATATCCTCCAAATTGTTTCATATAAGATGTCATTTTAGTTCCATTAGCATCTTTAAAATCTAATCCTTTTTGGAAAAATCTTTTAACATTACCTGATCCTGCTAAGTGAGCAGCTGCAAGTAATCCTGATTCTGTTATATTTACACCCCATACTTTTTTACCATCATAATTGCTTATGTAGTATTTTAGTGTATATTTATTATATTTAAGCAATTTATACATTGCTTCTTCCTGTATTTGTGGGTTTGATAAAAATTCTGTACGAGTTATATTATATCCTAAAGTTTGTAGGGTTGATCTACCAAATTGATATTTGCCCATATATCCCCATTTATTTACAATATTATATCTATTACCAGATTCCATATGCCCTATTGCATTTAGAAAATGATTATGTGATTTAGGGTCTATTTTTACTTCCTCCTCAATTGCTATTTCAGCAGCTATAGGATTAATGTGTTCTCTTATTGTTCCCACTTCTGAACTTTGGGAAATAGAAGAGGATAAAAAGTATAAAGGTATACATACCATTATTTTTAAAATTGATTTCATATTTTTAGTTTTGGTTAATAAAAGGTTATAGTGAAAACTACTTAAAATTCCTTTAAGAATTCTCCTTTGATATGGTGTGATTTAAGTTTTTGAGAAACTTCATCATTTTTTAGCATTTTATTAGCTAAACGTTCTAGATGTTTACTTTTTTGTTTACTATAGTCCTTGACTATAGAATTATGTTTATTGCTGTTTATGTTTTTCATATTCTTGAAATATATTGATCAGTACCATCATCTTCATCTGTGTCTAATCCTAATTCTTTTAAACGTTGTAAGTGATAATCATCGACTTCAAATTCAACGTTCTCAGTAGTCTTAAACTGTTCAGTGTTTGATTCTAATTGTTTTACATCATTTTTGTTGAAAATATCTCCTACTTGTAAGAAGTAGTGATTATAACACAGCAGTTCAATATTGTTTAAGCTGTAGTTGTTGCAGTTTTTATCTTTGAAATGCAATAGTAGGGGGATTTTATAATCCAATACCCTTCTTTCTTTAAACTTGCATACTGCACATTCTTCCGATAAATATGCCTGCTCTATTAAAGAATACTTAATTTTGGCAGGAGAGAAATGAGATGCAGAAATTCTACCCTCTATTATCTCAATCATTGCCGGCATTTTTTTAGAACCTTTTAAATATTTAGGTACACCTTTACCACTTTGATTTAAATGGCCATCAAAGAGATTGTACATTTTAGCATATTTCTTGTAATGTTGATAAGAAACATGCAAATACCTTGCAGCAGCCATATTAGATAATGTCCTAGATTGAGCTGCTACTACTTGTTCTTTACTAAGAAATTTTTTACGCATTATTCTGAATCAAGTTGATCCATAATAGATACATTACCGTTTTTAGAAGGTAAGGTTTTGTTATCTTCCTCATCAAAATCTATGATCTCAGAAGATTTATCTATTTTTAATGGAGAGGTTGATACATCATCTCCCACAAGTTGACCTGTGTCAAATAAATACTGATCATATTCTTCAGCATCCATAATGATAGTTTCAACCCATGTATGATCACCTTCTCCCATTAATACATTAATACCTTGTTTAGGTTTAACATAATTACCAGATTCAGAACATTTAATGCAAAAATTGTAACCGTATTCAGTTAATCTTAATTCGGGCATAGTACCATCACATTTTGTGCATGGTATCATTTTTAATTGTGGTTTTTCCATAATTAATGTAGTATTTTTATCGACATAACTCATAAATATAATATTTTAGTTTTCTATTTACTTTTTTACTGCCGTAAATATACGAACAATATTTCAGGTATCCAAATACCTTGCATATTATTTCCAATAAGAATACATTCCTTTATCTAATTCATATTTTTCCCATACAAATCTATCCTGCATAGGTTGATGATTTGCCCAATTCCACATTTGATCTAAACCTTCCTTTAGTGTGGTAGTAGACTTAAAATCTAATAAATCAATAGATTTTTGGAATGTTGGAATTGAATGTTTTACCTCATGTCTTGCCTCTAAATATCTAAATTTATCCTGAGTCCCTATTACTACTCTAAGAGTATTAGCAGCTTCCTCTATTGATATTTCCTCAACTCCACCTAAATTAATGATTTGTTTAGATGCTTGTTCTCTTATTGCTGAGTTCCATAATGGTTCTAGTATATCATCTATAAAACTAAATGCTCTAGTTTGTGTACCATCTCCAAATATAGTCATTGGTTCATGGTTAAGATATTGATACATCCAAATACCTAATACATTTCTGTATTTGTCCCAAATATTTTGTTTAATACCATAAACATTATGAGGTCTAATAATACAATAATCTAAACCATGTTGTTCATTTGCAATTTGAATATCCATTTCACAAGCATATTTTGCAACACCATATGGGTCAATAGGTTTGGGTATTTGTGTTTCATCAAATATACCCCCATAACCATGGCCATATACTGCGAGAGTTGATGTAAATACCAGTCGTTTAACATCGTGCCTAATACATTCATTGACTATGCGTGCTGTAGCTTTTAAATTGTTATCATAGTTGAAACAACGTATAAAGGGGCTAAGTCCCTCAGCAGCATAAGCTGCAAAATGAAATACATAGTCAAACTTATTAACCTCAAAACAATTTTCAATAGGATGGTCAACTAGATTCATTTGCCAAAAATCTACTTTAGGGTGGATATTTAACTGACTCCCACCACTTAAATCATCAATACCCACTACTTTGTATTCAGGTTTATTTTCAATTACCCAATCAGCTAATCTACTTCCAATTAATCCTGCTACTCCGGTTATTAATATTGTTTTACTCATATCTTATTCCTTTTATTAGTTGTTTATTTTTTGGGTTATGTGAATGATTTTCAAATAAAGAAGGAGCTATCCCCCATTTATATGCAAATGTATCAGCTGCTGGCCCTTCGGTTGCTTTAAATGCTTCTCCCTCTTTGCCATTTTTTGTTGCAGATGAACCAAAATGGTAGAAATGTGATTTATGAGTTCTAGTAAAAGTTAAACCATTTAAGTCTAGTTTTAAAAAGAAATCCCAATCACATATAAATGGGGATTGATATAAAGTATCAAACCCACCTACTATCATATAATCTGTTTTCCACATAGCAAATGGAAATATACCTCCATCTTTAGTAGATTTATCTTGTCTAATTTGTTCTTCATATTTTAAAAATCCCTTATAATCAAAGGTTTCGGGAGTTTTACCAAAATCATTTACAGGGAAATTGAATATACCAGGACCAGTAGGTTCTATTTGGTTAATAGTTAATACTTCACCCTTTTTTAGGTTTTCTTTTATAGTTATGTCCCACCCTTTACTTAAAACATTATCATCATTTATTATACAAATAATTTCATAACTGGCATTATAAACACCAAGATTTAAAGCCATTTGCATTCCTTGATTTTGTCCTAAATTTAAAACTTTAATATCATCCTTATATTTATCTAATATACTTTGGCTTTCTTCTATATAACCATCTACTGCAACTATTATTTCATTTATTTCGCACTGTCCTTCAATTGCAGATTTTAAACAAATGTCTAAAAATAAAGGATTCCTATATGTTGGTATTATTAAACTTAAGCTCATAACGTTTTATATTTCCACAGATAACCAGCTGATGATTTAGCTAACCCCTTTAAGCAGTTATTTATTGCCGAATGGGATATACCTAATACTTTAGCTGCTGTTGTTTGACTATCCCACAATCTAATAAACTTTCCTTGCTTATCCAACTGTTCTATGGGTTTTTTTATTTTTTCATCTCTTTTTTTTCTACTTTCATTTGTAAAAGGATTATGTCCATTTCTAAAGTTTCTACTATTTTTATATTTAGGACTTTGAAGTGTTTCTTTAGAATGTTTTCTACCTAAGTTATAAGTGTTACCTATTTTTGATTTACTTATTTTTTCTTTAGCTTCTTCACTTAACTTTCTACCTATAGCTTTTAACCTTATTAATCTTTTAGTTTCTTCACTATGGTAACCACCTAATCCTCCTTCTTTAATATTTAATCCTTCTAATACACTATTATAATACTTTATCCAGTATATTTCTCTATTATTTAGTTGTTCAGCTTCACACTCTTCTATAACCTCAAAAGTATGTTTATCCCAACCATATTTTTTTAATGAGTTATATATTTTTTTTCCAATCCCACCTTTTACTAAAGTTTTATATTGAGATTTTCTTGCTGTAATATTTCTTGATTGTCCAATATACATTTTATTTGTTGGACTTATTATTTTATATATTCCTATCATGGTTATACATATTGGAAGGAATAGGAATAGTCATATCTATCATAGCCCACCAATATACATAAAGTATCTCACTTCTCCACATTTTTACTTTTTTATTATATATGAACCTGTATGGTATCCTGTTTCTGAGTCTATTATTTTATCTTTTAAGGAATAAATAGTATCATCATATGG
>Ga0209632_10003752_pt1 | contig 13733 bp, 13 predicted proteins | sample COG_10_FD_184754 | JGI IMG/M metagenome (GOLD analysis project Ga0209632, IMG submission 184754) | Pelagic Microbial community sample from North Sea - COGITO 998_met_10 (SPAdes) (version 2) | ecosystem: Environmental > Aquatic > Marine > Neritic zone/Coastal water | place: Helgoland, sampling...
CAAACTATTTCAGGTATTTTTTCACCTTTTTTTTCAGCTTGTTCAAAAGATCTTAAAGCGGACAAACCACAAGGCCCAGCACCAATAATTGCTACTTTAGTCATAAAATAATCTCTCCCTAATAAATTTATAACTGTACTTTACTCACAAAATACTAAGAATTAAAATAAAAAAATTCTGTATTTAGAATGTATATTATTAAACATTATTGAGCTTAAATTGTGCAAAAACTAATTCTTTCAATTGATCAGGGGACCACATCGTCTAGATCAATTTTGTTTAATCTAAGAGGAAAAAAAATTTTTTCTTCTCAGTGTGAGTTTAAACAAATTTTTCCAAATCCTGGATGGGTTGAGCATAATCCAGAGGAAATTTGGAGAGTAACTTTAAAAACGATTAAAGAGTCGATTAAAAAAAGTAAATCTTTAAAAGCAAATATTATTTCAATAGGAATTGCAAACCAAAGGGAAACCACTATTCTCTGGGATAAAAAAACAGGCAAGCCGGTTTATAATGCAATTGTTTGGCAAGATAGAAGAACTCAAAATATTTGTAAAAATTTAAAAAAAAAAAAACTAGAAAAGTCATTTAGAAAAAAAACAGGACTTTTTATTGATCCTTACTTCTCAGCAACAAAAGTAAAATGGATATTTGATAATATTTCTGCAACAAAGAAGCTTCATAAAAATAAACGTTTAATGTTTGGAACTATAGATACATTTTTAATTTGGAGATTAACAAATAAAAAAAATCATTTAACAGATGCAACAAATGCAAGTAGAACATTAATGTTTAATATAAACACAAATAAATGGGATAATGAAATCTTAAGAAGACTAAATATTCCAAAATCAATCTTGCCAGAAGTAAAAAATTCTGCTGATAATTTTGGAAAAACATCTAAGAAAATAATTGGAGAAGAAATTCCAATTAACGCAGTACTAGGTGATCAGCAAGCTGCAGCTGTGGGGCAAGCATGTCTTATCAAAGGATCTGTTAAAAGTACATATGGCACAGGTGCCTTTGCAATAATGAACACTGGAAATAAAAAGATTATATCAAAAAATAAATTATTAACTACAATTTGTTATAGAATAAAAAATAAAAACACATATGCTTTAGAAGGTTCAATCTTTATTGCAGGTGCAGGCGTTCAATGGTTAAGGGATAAGATTAAATTAATCAATAACGCTTATGAGACAGAAAAAATTATAAAATCTAAAACAAGTAATGATGGAATTTATGTTGTTCCTGCATTTACTGGCTTAGGTGCCCCTTACTGGAATGCTAATGCTAGAGGTACAATAAGTGGCATAACAAGAAACACTGATTGGAAAAACATTGTAAGGGCAGTTATAGAATCTGTGGCATATCAAAGTTATGATTTGTTTAGAGCAATGAATAACGATGGTTTAAAACCAAAAGTAGTTAAAGTTGATGGGGGCATGGTTTCCAACAATTGGTTTTCTCAATTTCTATCTGATATTCTAGGTATAAAGGTTATTAGACCAAAAATTTCTGAGACAACAGCCCTAGGAGCCGCTTTAATAGCTGGTTATCAAATTGGATTATATAATTCACTTCACTCAATTTCAAAAAAGTGGAGAATTGATAGAAAATTTACTCCTAAAATGAAGAAAAAACAAAGAATTGATCTGTTGAAAGGTTGGCAACAAGCAATTAAGAGAACTTTAGTCTAAAGTAAAATTATGAAAAAAATAATCATTATAGGTGCCGGGGCAATGGGATCAGCGTTTACTGTACCATGTATTGAAAATGAAAATGAGGTAATACTTGTTGGCACACACTTGGAAAATGATTTAATAAAAAATATTAAATCAAACAATAATTTACACCCAGCTTTAAAACTAGAGTTACCATCAAAATTAAAAGTAGAAGAATTTAATAAATTGAGCTCAATACTTGAAGGCAAAGTAGACATTATTGTTGCAGGAGTTAGTTCAATAGGAATTGAATGGTTTGTTGATCAAATATCAAAAAATTATAAAAAAAACCTTCCAATTATTTTATTAACTAAAGGTTTAGCGTTAATTGAAGGTGAACTAACAACACTTTCAGATAAAATTACAAAACTACTGAACAAAAAAGGTCATCAAGAAGTAAATATTTCTGCAATTAAAGGACCATGCCTCGCCGCAGGTTTAGCTCATAAAATGAGAACAGGAACTGTTATTGCAAACCCAGATATTAAAGAAGCTCAGTCATTAAAAAAGATAATATCGACCAGTTATTATTCAACAGAAATATCAGATGATTTAACTGGCATTGAATTATCTGGTGCTATTAAGAATATATATTCAATGTTAATAGGAGCTTCTGAAGGGCTGAGCAATTCGAAAGCACCTAAAGAAATACAATCTAAATATTATTTAAATACTTCAGCTTCATTAATACATAGATCGATTTCTGAAATGGTTGAATTTGCTACTCAATATGGAGGAAGACCAGAAACAGTTTATGGTTTGGCAGGCTTAGGAGATTTGTATGTGAGTGCAATAGGAGGAAGAAATAGTTTAATGGGAAAATATTTGGGAGAAGGATATCTTTATAATGAAGCTAAAAAAAAATTTATGCAAGATATTACAATTGAAGGTGCACAGCTTGCATTAGAAATTGGCCCTAAAATTTTACAAGATCTTAATGTAAAAAAATTTCCACTAATGTTTAGTATACTGGAAACAATTTGTAATAATAAAAAATTAGAAATTAATTGGTAAATGAAAACTTTAAATATTCTAATTTGTGAGGGAAATACTCCAGAAGAAGGAAAAATATTTCAAGAAGTAGGTATACCTACGCACACCAAAAGCTTAAAAGATAGTCTATCTTATTACAATAAAGATTTAAATATTGAAGTTTTAAACCCTTGTTTAGAGTTAGATCTAAATCAGATTAAACCTAAATTAAAAAAATATGATGGATTAATTTGGGGAGGAAGTAGTTTAAACATATATAACAATACACCTGAAATAAAAAGACAAATTTCTTTTATGAAAGAATGTTTTAAAAATATAAAAAAGATGCTAGCAATTTGTTGGGGGATGCAAGTTGCTGTAACAGCAGCAGGAGGTGAGGTTAAAAAGGGAATTAATGGCTCACATATAGGAATTGCAAATGATATTGAATTAACTAAAAAAGGATTAAACAGCCCTCTTTATAAAGATAAAATTAATAAATTTAACACACCTGCATTTAATTTTGATGAAGTAGTCAAAATCCCCAATAATGCAGATTGTTTAGCATCAAATAAAATTAATAAAATACAAGGTCTCAATTTTAAAAGTGGTATATGTGAAGTTTGGGGATTGCAATACCATCCTGAAATAACTTATCAAAAAATGATTGATATTATAAGATTTAGAAAAAAAGCATTAATTGAAAAAAGAAAAAGATTTAAAAATGAAGAAGAGGTTAACAGTCATATTGAATTTATTGAAAAAGAGATTGAAACCTCAGAAAAAAATTCTCGAATGTTAGAATTAAGAAATTGGTTAAATATGATTAACTAATTTTTAAAATAGCCCTTCAATTTCACCATTTTTATTAAGTTTAATAGAGTCAGCTGCTGGAACTCTGGGTAATCCAGGCATAGTCATCACAGCACCACAAATAACAACAATAAATTCTGCACCAGAAGAAAGTCTAATTTCTCTTATTGGCAAAGCATGTCCAGTTGGTGCTCCTTTTAAACTAGGATCTGTTGAAAAACTATATTGAGTTTTTGCAATGCAAATAGGTAGGTCTTTATAACCAGCATCTTCAAAGCTTTTTAATTGATCCCTAATTTTTGTATCAGCAATAACCTCGTCTGCTCTATAAATTTCTTTTGCAATTGTTTCAATCTTATTAAATAGAGGGATTTTACTTTCATATAAGAACTTAAATTTAGATTCATTTTTTTCACATAATTCAATCACATGACTTGCTAGCTCTTTTGCTCCATTTCCACCATCAGCCCAGTGAGTACAAAGACTTGCTTTAACACCAACACTATCACAGAAATCTATTAAAGTTTTTATTTCACTTTTTGTATCTTTAACAAAATGATTAACCGCTACTGCAACTGGCAAGCCAAATTTTTTAACATTTTCTATATGTCTCTCTAGATTTACTAAACCTTTTTTAACAGCATTTACATTTTCTGTTTTAAGATCATCTTTAGCCACACCACCATGCATCTTCAAAGCTCTTATGGTTGCAACAATTACAACACAGTTTGGTTTTAAATTTGATTTTCTACATTTTATATCAAGAAATTTTTCAGCACCTAAGTCAGCACCAAAACCTGCTTCAGTAACAACATAGTCAGCAAGTTTTAATCCAGTTTTTGTTGCAATTACAGAATTACATCCATGAGCAATGTTTGCAAATGGCCCCCCATGAATAATTGCAGGATTATTTTCTAAAGTTTGAGTTACATTGGGTCTAATAGCATCTTTTAATAATACAGTCATTGGACCATGTGCCTTTAAATCTTTAGCATAAACAGGTTTTTTATTCCTAGTATAAGCAATTGTTATATTTCCAATTCTTTTTTCTAAATCCTCTAAATCATTTGATAAACAAAAAATTGCCATTATTTCTGAGGCAACAGTTATGTCAAAACCATCTTCTCTTGGAAAACCATTAGCGACACCACCTAAGTTAATATTTACTGCTCTTAAAGAACGATCATTCATATCCATCACTCTTTTCCAAACAATTCTTCTAACATCTATATCTAATTTATTCCCCCAATAGATGTGGTTATCAATTAGAGCAGATAATAAATTATGAGCAGATGTTATTGCGTGAAAGTCGCCTGTAAAATGAAGATTTATTTGCTCCATAGGAACAACTTGGGCATATCCACCACCAGCAGCTCCACCCTTCATACCAAAAGAAGGACCAAGACTTGGCTCTCTTAAACACACAATAGATTTTTTTCCAATTTTATTTAATCCGTCATTTAATCCAACTGAAGTTGTTGTTTTACCTTCACCTGCTGGAGTGGGCGATATAGCGGTTACTAAAACAAGTTTTCCATCAGGTTTGTCTTTTAAAGTGTCTAAATATTCTAAATTAATTTTTGCAATATGCCTGCCCATCGGACTAAATGCTGTACTTTCATCAGGTACATTTATCTTTGCTAGTATATCATTTATAGGTTGCATTTTAGCTTCTCTAGCTATTTGAATATCTGACTTAACTTCGCTCATTTAAACTCCTATAAATATAAATTTACTGTGCCGAATTCATATCTTCTTTTGTGAATTTTTGAAACTTATAAAAATTATATATAAAAAAAATAAGAACTATTTATATTGTTTTAGATAAAATTATAAAATGCAAAAATATTCCATATTTAATTTAATAAAAAATGCCTTTTCCAACCATCAAAAATGGGATTTAGCGTGGAAAGATCCTACTCCAAAAAAGGAATATGATGTTGTTATTATTGGTGGGGGTGGCCATGGTTTGGCGACAGCATACTATTTAGCTAAAGAACACAACATTACAAATGTAGCCATTATTGAAAAAGGTTGGATTGGTGGAGGAAATGTTGGAAGAAATACGACAATTATCAGGTCCAATTACATGCATGATGATAATGCCTTATTTAGTGAATTTGGAATGGATTTGTGGAGAAAAATGAGTCAGGATTTAAATTACAACGTAATGTTTTCTCCAAGAGGCATTATTAATCTTGCACATTCAGACGCTCAAATGAACATTTTTACAAGAAGAGGAAACTCAATGCGTTTAAATGGAATTGATGCTCTTCTTTTAAATAGAGAGCAGGTAAAAAAAATTATTCCAATGGCTGATTTTTCAGAAAATGTTAGATTTCCTATATTTGGAGGATTGATGCAGCCGAGTGCAGGAACGGCTAGACACGATGCTGTTGCGTGGGGTTATGCCCGTCAAGCTGATTCAATGGGAGTTGATATTATACAAAATTGTGAAGTAACTGGATTCGATATTTCGAGTGGTAAAATTAATGGAGTTAGAACTTCAAGAGGTGATATAAAAGTTAAAAAGATTGGCTTGTGTGTTGCTGGTAGTACAAATATTTTAGCTGAAAAATTAAATATGACAATACCAGTAGAAACTCATCTTTTACAAGCCTGCGTTTCAGAACCAGTAAAACCAGTTTTAAATAGTGTTGTTACTTTTGGTGCTGGGCATTTCTATGTTAGTCAATCAGACAAAGGTGAAATGGTAATGGGTGGAGATTTAGATGGATATAATAGTTATGCTCAAAGAGGCAACTTACCAACACTTCAACATGTCCTAACGGAAGGAATTGCCATGATGCCTTTTCTTAGCAAATTAAAAATACTTAGAACTTGGGGGGGGATAATGGACATGTCTATGGATGGCTCACCTATTATAGATAAAACACATATTGAAGGATTGTATTTAAATTGTGGATGGTGTTATGGAGGTTTTAAAGCAACACCAGCATCAGGGTGGACATTTGCCCACACAATTGCACAAGATAGAGTTCACAAATTAAATGCAGGATATAGTTTAAATAGATTTAATACAGGTCACTTACTAGATGAAAAAGGACTTGGAACCAAAACATGGATTTCATAAATGCTACATATTAAATGTCCACACTGTGGAATGAGATCACAAAATGAATTTGCATATGGTGGTGATGCAAGCATCAAAAGACCCAAACTTAATAAAGAAATTTCAGATCATGAATGGGATAATTTTGTATATCTTAGAAAAAGCTTAAGAGGAAAGCATTTAGAATTATGGCAACACATTTCTGGTTGTAGACAATGGTTTAAGGTTCAAAGAGACACATCTACCCATGAAATATTTAAAACAGTAAAAGCTGACGAAAGTATTTAATAATGACACAAATTTTTCGATTAAATAAAATTGGGTTAATTAACAGAGATAAAAAAGTCTCTTTTAGATTTAATGGAAAAAGTTATTTTGGTTATGAAGGAGATACATTAGCATCAGCCTTACTTGCTAATGGAGTCCATTTAATTGGAAGAAGTTTTAAATATCATAGACCAAGAGGTTTTTTTGGTTCTGGTGTTGATGAACCGTATGCTTTAGTTCAGTTATATAGAAATAATGAGTCAGAACCCAATGTAAAAGCTACTGAGCAGGAACTTTTTGAAGGATTGGAAGCTTCAAGTATTAATTGTTGGCCAAGTGTTAATTTTGATATTGGAGCAATCAACAATATTCTAAAGATATTTCTTCCAGCTGGGTTTTATTACAAGACATTTATGTGGCCAAAAAGTTTCTGGCACAAGTTTTATGAACCATTTATTAGAAAAGCAGCAGGACTTGGAGTTGCCTCAACAAAGCATGATCAAGAAAAATATGAACATAAATATGAATATTGTGATTTATTAATTGTAGGATCTGGGCCATCAGGTTTAGCCAGCGCATATAGTGCAGCAAAAAATGGAGCTAGAGTTATATTAGCTGAAGATAAAGCTAGATTCGGAGGAAGTTTATTAACTAGTGAGACAAATATCGGAAATCAGAATGGAAAAGAATGGGCTGAAAACATTATAGCTGAACTTAAAGAGATGCCTAATGTTGTAGTAAAGAATAGATCACAAGTCTTTGGTTATTACGATCATAATATGTTGGTGATGTCAGAAAGAATAAGTGACCATTTACCAAGTACAAAAAAATATTCTCCAAGACAAAGACTTTGGTATATTAGAGCTAAAGAAACTATAATCTCTTCTGGATCAATAGAAAGACCAATAGTGTTTGGTAATAATGATACTCCAGGAGTAATGTTGTCTTCAGCTGCAAAAGAATATTTAAAAGTTTATGGAGTTTTGGTAGGAAAAAAACCATTAATATTTACTAATAATGATAGTGGATATGAAACAGCAATAGAATTTAAAAAAAATGGAGTGGAACCAGTTATATTAGATACTCGAAAAAATCCTAAATCAGAAATAATAGATGAAGCAAAAAATTTAAATATCGATATTAAATTTTCATATGTAGTTGTAGCAGCTAAAGGATATAAGAAAGTTAAGTCAGCAGATATTTCTAAGATTTCTGAAGATAAAAAAAATTTAGGAACAATAGAAAATATTAATTGTGATTGTATTTGTGTTTCAGGATTTTGGACACCAACAATACATTTGGCCTCTCAATCAGGGAATAAAACAGTATTTAATAAAAATATTGACGCTTTTGTTCCAGGACAATCTAAGCAAAAAGAAACTACAGTAGGAGCTGCTAATGGCACTTTTACATTAGAGGAAACTTTAAAAAACTCATTTAATGTTGGGTATAATTTATCAAATAAGATAACTGCAAATAAAAATAAAATTTCTATTCCTTCAGTTGTTGAAAAAAAATCTACACAACATGATAAATTTTGGTGTGTACCACTTCCCAAAGGAAAGAGTTATAAAAGATTCTTAGATTTTCAAAATGATGTTGCAGTTTCAGATGTAGAAATAGCTTTAACTGAAGGTTATAGATCTATTGAGCATGTCAAAAGATACACCACACTAGGTATGGCAACAGATCAAGGTAAAACTAGTAATCTTAATGGTTTACAACTTGTGTCAAATATAGAAAATAAAATAGTTCCTGAAGTTGGACACACAACATTTAGACCACCCTATACACCAGTTACAATAGGGGCTATTGTTGGTAGAGAAATTGGCAAACACTCAAAACCTACTCGAAAATCTCCAATACACTCATGGCATGAAAAAAATAAAGCAGTCTTTGTTGATGCAGGTGTTTGGTTAAGACCAAGATATTATAAGCAAGCAAATGAAACTTTATTTGAGGGATCCAAGAGAGAAGCTACTAATGTTAGAAAAAATGTTGGAGTTTGTGATGTTACTACTTTGGGAAAAATAGACATTAAGGGACCTGATGCAGCAGAACTATTAAACAGGGTTTATACAAATGCTTGGTTAAAATTACCAGTTGGAAAAGCTAGATATGGTGTAATGTTAAGAGAAGATGGCATAGTAATGGATGACGGAACAACTACAAGAATTTCAGAAAACCATTATCATATGACCACAACTACAGCTCAGGCAGCTAATGTCTTGGCGCATCTTGAATACTATTTACAAGTTGTATGGCCAGAACTTAATGTAAATGTAGTTTCGACAACAGAACAGTGGGCAGGAGCTGCTATTGCAGGTCCTAATTCAAGAGCGTTACTTCAAAAATTATTTCCCAATATAGATGTCTCAAACGAAGTTTTATCATTTATGGGTTATGTAGAGAGTAATTTATTTGGCATAAAAGCAAGAATTTTTAGGATTTCTTTTTCAGGCGAGCTTGCTTATGAGATTAATGTTGAGTCTGATAATGGAATTTTTATGTGGGAAAAAATAATGGAATTAGGTCGCGAGTTTAAAATTCAACCATATGGAACCGAAGCTTTATCCACATTAAGAATTGAAATGGGGCATGTAGCTGGATCAGAATTAGATGGAAGAACTATCCCCTACGATAACTCCTTAGAAGGAATGGTGAGTAAAAAGAAAGACTTTATAGGTAAAAGATCTTTAAACAGAAATGCTTTTATTGCTGAAGATAGACAGAAAGTAGTTGGTGTAGTTCCATTAGATAAAAAAACAAGCATTCCTGAAGGGTCTCATTTGGTGAGGGATGCGAAAGCAAAGCTTCCAAATCCAAAATTAGGATATATTTCAGCATCATGCTGGAGTGTAGAATATGATAATCCATTTTCATTAGCCATACTTAAAGATGGAAAAAACATGATTGGAGAAAAACTTTTTGCTATGTCTCCACTAAAAAATAAAACTATACCAGTTGAAATAGTTTCTTCACATTATGTAGATCCAAAAGGAGAAAGAGTAAGATCATGACAACAACATCGTCATTAAAAAATGTACACAATAAAGGTCTATTTGGAGATCATGAAGGTAAAGAAGAAAAAGATTTAATAAAAGTTTATGAAAATAAAAATTTATTAATTGTTCAAATAGCACAATATAAAAATTCCACTATATCTGTCAAAGAAATTAAGATTGATAATTTAAATTTAAAAGATCAACCTCTTAATGTTAGTAGTAATAATGATACTCGAATTTTATGGAATGGACCAAAAAATTGGCTTTTAGTTTCACAAAAAAATAGTTTTGTAAAAAAAGAATTAGAAAAAAAATTTAATGAAACAGATTTTGCTGTCACTGACCTGTCCCAATCAAGAGCTATAATTGAATTAGAAGGTGCTAATGCAAAAGAAATATTAAAAAAAGGATGTCCATTTAATTTTAATGAATTAAGAAAAAATAATTGTTTTAATTCAATATTTAATGGAATGTCTGTCACAGTTGACATGATAGGTGACAATCCTGATAAAGTAAGAATATTTACACTTAGAAGTTTTGGTGAATCTTTGTATCACTCTATTACGGACTCTTGTTTAGAGTTTGGATATAAAAGTATTTAAAGAATATTATTTTTTTCGTGTCGCAATATAAACTCCAATAGTAGCTATCAAAAAACCAGTAATATCAAAAATATTCAGTGTTTCATTTAAGAAAAACCATGCAATTAAAGCAGAAGTTGGTGGTATTAGAAAAAATACAGAGACAGTTTTGCTAGCTGAATTATTTTTAATTAAGTACATAAAAATTGTAAAAGCCCCAAAGGAAACTAAAAAAATTTGATGTCCGATAGCTACTAAAAAAGTTTGGGTGAATTCAATATAAGGAGCAGTAAAAAAAATAATAATAAATAAATGAAATAGACAACCACCAATAGCTTGATACATATTACTAACTGATAGAGGTAAATTGTTATTTATTTTTTTTTGCCACAATGTAGAGCCTGTGATTGCTAACAGCGCTATAATTGATGAAGCAACACCAATAATTGGTAAACTTTTTCCAATATCAAGTCCTAAAACAAGAGCTGCACCAATAAATCCTAGCGCTGCTCCAACCCACTGTTTTAAGGATACATTTTCTTTTAAAATTGGACCAGCTAATATATTAGTTAAAACAGGTTGCAAGGTAACAATCAAAGCTGTAACACCTGTGGGCATTCCTTTTGAAATTGAAAAAAAAACTCCACCAAGATAAAATCCATGAAAAAAAACCCCACTTGAAAAAGATTGAAATAAATCTTTTTTATTAACAAGAATTTTGTGTTTAGAATAAAGTGCAAATATATAAAACCCTAAAGCTACAAAAAAAAATCTGAAAGCTAATGCAGCAAACGGATCGCTATAATCAATTATTGGTTTGGTTGTAATAAAAGCCGATGACCATAAAAAAATAAAAATGAGTGGAAAAATTTTAACCATTTCTGACTTATAGGTTAAATTTTTTAAACTTTGGGTATTTAAATACCTAAAATGAGTATATTCCATCTTGAGTTGTATATAAAAATACTTAAAGTAATATTAGAAAATTAATGATTATAAAAAAACTAATTATAGCAATATTTTTTTTAAGCTGCTTGAATAGTTGTGCGCAACATGCCGTTCTTTTAGGGCCAGCTTACACATTGGCTAGCACAGGAAGTGTGTACCAGGCAGGTTTGACTTATGGTTCTGATCAAGCTGTTACTAAATTAACAGGTAAGTCTACGGGTGAAAATTTTAAAGAAATATTAATCCCAAAAAAAACAGATAGTGAATTTGAAAAAATGGTTAAAAAAAGAATTAGAGAAACTAGAAAAAAATTGAAAGTTTCTAGTCAATAATATTTAGAGTAATTAATTTAGATTGTTTAGTTTCTTTGCACCAGAGTTCATAACTTTCACAAACTCTCCACAAATGATTAAAAGCACGTTGTGAAATTTCAAGTGGAAAGGAGCTTTTTGCATAATATAATTCTGGATATTTTATTAATTGCTTCATTGTTATTTCTTTTTGTATTTTCAAAAGCTTAATTGTTTCATCAGGTATTTTTTGTTTTGTATCTTTATCAATAAATTCATTACTTTCTAGCTCTTTAAACCAAATATCATGAAATTTACCATTACTTACATCTTCAAACAAAGGTGTTCCCATAAATCTTTCAATAGCATCTATATTTGAAATATTTGGGTTATTAATTTTTATATCAGATATATTTTGGTAAATAGCTTCAGCCATGAATATTACATAGGGCTTTTTTTTATCCACTACCATTATTTCATTAAATATTTTTTCATAGAAACATTAGCTAGCATCAAATTTGGATCTAAAAAAATTTTTGATGATTTAATCTTTTTAAATGACTTAAAAGCAAAAATTGCTATAGGTAACTCAGTGCATCCAAGTATTATTTTTTTACATTTCATTTTTATTAAATAATTGACCGCTGGTTTAATGGCTTTTTCTGCTTCCTTAATTTTACCCATTTTTACAAATTTTATTGCAGTATTGACACTTTTTAATTGTAAAACATTATTAGGTTTAATTAACAAAAAGTCTTTATCAAAAAATTTATTATATACCCCAGTTTTTAAAGTTCCTTCAGTAGCCAAAAGCCCTATCTTTGAATTTTTTTTACAAGTTTTTTTTGTAGAAAGAAAAACTTCTTTTGGCATATTAATGATTGGAATTTTAATTTTTTTTTGAAGATCGTCATACCAGTAGTGTGCTGTATTACAGGGAATAACAATAAATTTACATTTACTTTTTTCAAGCGATTGACATCCATCAATTAAACTTTTTAAAACTTTATTATATTTTTTTAAGTTTCGAGGTTTTCCATTTTTGTCTGAGGAAGATTTAGCATGGATGCTAATTGATTCTGGTCTTCCAGGTATGTTTGATTTGTTATATAAAATGAAAAGAGGATATTCTTGATCAATTTTACCCCTGTTAATCATTGCAAGCTTGTTGCAAAAATCAAGACCAGCCTGAGTTCCCATTCCACCTAATATTCCGATCATAATATAGTTTTTTGTAATAATTTAATTAGATTGCTTTATTGATACCTCTCATAAAAACCAAAACCAAGCAACCATTTTTTGTAAATGAAGAGTGCTGCGATCCGGGTTCGAACGAAACAAAATCTCCTTCTTTAAAAATTTTACCATCTGGATCTATTAATTCTCCATTTAATATTAAAAATTCTTCAAATCCATTATGCTGATGGGGTAAACTTTTTGTACCAGCATCCATTTTTAAGATATAAGTGCCGTGCCCACCATTCTCTTTACTATAGCTTATTTTATGCCAACTCATGCCAGGCACTACTTCACCATAGTTATCGAAAGGTACAAATTTAACATTATATAGATTCGTTATTTTTCTTTTAGACATAAGTGATATATTTAATCATTATTAATTTATTATAAATATGCAAGATATATTCATAAACGATACTGGAAAAGGATCTCCCTTAGTTTTATTACATGGTTTTTTGGGCTCTCCAGATATGTGGAAACCACAAATCGATTATTTTAATAAAAAATATAGAGTACTCGTACCTGTCTTACCTGGTTTTGGTAAAAATACTAAAGTAAAATCATGTGAAACAATAGAATGTATGGCAAAAACAGTTCTTAATTATTTAAGAATAAAAAAAATTGAAAAATTTAATTTATTGGGTCATTCAATGGGAGGTATGATTGCTCAAGAAATTGTAAGATTAGCAGGTGATCAAATCATTAAATTGGTTTGTTATGGTACAGGCCCAAGGGGAAATATACCTGGTAGATTTGAAACAATAGATCAATCAAGGGAACAATTAAAAAAGAATGGGTTGGAGATTACAGCTAATCGAATA
>Ga0209632_10003754_pt1 | contig 13730 bp, 14 predicted proteins | sample COG_10_FD_184754 | JGI IMG/M metagenome (GOLD analysis project Ga0209632, IMG submission 184754) | Pelagic Microbial community sample from North Sea - COGITO 998_met_10 (SPAdes) (version 2) | ecosystem: Environmental > Aquatic > Marine > Neritic zone/Coastal water | place: Helgoland, sampling...
TAATTCTTTAGGTGGAATTTTAGCAGATGAAATGGGTTTGGGTAAAACCATCACATCGATTTCATTAATTTTAGAAAAACCATATATTTATAAACCAAATAATGTAGATGATTCGTTCAAGTTCGAAACTAAAAATATTAAAGATTATAACTATTTAGTTAGTAAAGCTACTTTAATTTTATGTCCTAGTCATTTAACAAAACAGTGGAGTCATGAAATCGAAAAAGCTAATAAAAATATAGAACAAGTTTTAGTTCTTACTAAAACAAACCATGAAAAATATACATATGAAGATATTCTAAAGGCAGATGTAGTTATAATTTCATTTCAGTTCTTATTTAATATTAATTACTATACAAATTATGCAAATTTATTGGATCCAGGTAAATATAATAGAAAAACTAAAAGTTGGTTATCTAGTACCAGAGATGTAAAAAAAAGAATTGATGACATTAAAGAACTAGCAACGATTGTAAATGAATGGAATAAAAGTAATATTCAATTAAAAAATGTAATTTTTGAAAGTATATTTTGGCATAGAATTATTATTGATGAAGCTCATGAAATGTTTACGGATTCATATCAATTTGAAAATGTATATTTACAAACTGTTCTAAAAGAACTCAATTGTCATAATAAATGGTATGTATCAGGGACTCCATTTTATAACACTAAAACATTAGTAAATGTAATGAATTTTCTTGATTTTAATGCAAATGTTTCATATTGTGAAAACTTATATAAATTAGATTTAGATAAAAGTATGAAATATGGCTTATCAGAAGGAAACATATTAAACTCCATATTCAAACAAATTTATATTAGAAACACAAAGGAGTCTGTTAAAGATCAATTAACTATTCCTCCTGCAAATATAGAAAATATATTACTTAAATTTTCTGATTTTGAAAATACATTATATGAATCTTTAAAAAGTAATAATTCAAATGATTACTTAAGGCAAATTTGTTGTAATATTCAAATTAGTAATAAATTTGGTTCAACAGGTGAAATTCTTAATTTTAATGAAGTTCGAGAGAAACTAATTACAGATAACGAAAATAAAATAAAAAAAACACAATTATCAATTAATAATTTGGATAGTTCAGTTTCAGGATTTGAAGCAAGAAAGAAAATGTTAGAAAATATAATTTCATCTTGTCAATTTATTCTTAATTGTTTTAGTTCTGAAATTGAGATATCAGATGATAGCTGTCCAATTTGTAGATGTGAATTTGAAGATCCAGTAGTTACTAGCTGTGGACATAACTTTTGTTATGAATGTATTAATGAAGTATTAAATATGTCTTCTTATAAAAATGAATGTCCAATTTGTAGATCAGCAATATCTAGTTCGCAAATATTCAAATTAGAAGAAAAAGTTTCTAATGAAAATAAAGAACAAGTTGATGAACTAGTTTATCAATATGGAACTAAACTTGCTAAACTAATTAAATTATGTAAACAAATCCTATTAGATAAAAAATCAAAAATTATAATTTTTTCAGAATGGGATAGACTTTTATCAATGATAGGAACTATTCTTAAAAGTAATGAAATTCATAATGTATTTTGTAAAGGAAATGTTCATCAAAGAAATGCAGCTATTTCAGCCTTTAGAAAGGATTCTAAAAAAAAGAAAAATAGTTCTAGAGTAATTATGTTATCTACTGAACATGCAGCATCTGGTACTAATTTAACTGATGCAACACATATTATTTTTATGGAATCACATATGGGAGAATATGGTATTGTTAAGTCAATGGAAGATCAAGCAATTGGAAGAGCAGTCCGTCTTGGTCAAGAAAACCAAGTTAACGTATTTAGATTAATTATGAAAAATACAATTGAAGAAGATATTTTTAATAAATATTTAGAAGGTAAAGATAACATAAATGAGAAGAATAAAGAAAATAATAATATTTTAGCAATGGATATTTAATATGAAGAATAATTATTTCCAAAATTAATTGGTTGTAAAGAATCATTATCTATCATATTAATTTCCTGCTTAACTTTATTTATTAAACTATCATCAAAATTATCATCAGACTTAATATCATCATTTACACTTATTATTTTATTGTTAACTATATCTTGATTCCTAATATAATTAATTTCTATTTCTTTAGATGCCAAATTAGACGTTTTATTTGTACCTTTGTTAAATTTATATCTTAGATATAAAACAATAAACAAAAATAAAATTACAAATATAAAATCACTATAATTCTTGACAATATGCACTAATCCTCCTCCAGTATATTTAAATAAATTATTTACTACACCATCTTCGTCAGCAATTTTATTATTTTTAATAACTTTTTTTAAAATATTCATTTCGATCAGTCTTGGTTTTGTACTCATTATATAAATATTCTAAAAAAAATTTTGTAATTAAATATAAATGGATGATTTTTTAAAAATAATTTTAGGAGTTTTATGTTTATTAATACTTTTTCAAGTGATTTATTCTTACATTACATTTTCTTCATTCTCATGTCCGGATTGTCCTGAATGTCCTACTTGTGAAGAAAAAGATGATATTATTCCTACTAATAAATTGTTATCAAATTATATTGTTAATAATTTTATTGATAGCGTCAATGATGATACAAAAAGTATAGATTTTTTAAAACAAAATGTATTATTTGCTAATAATTATAAGGTTAACTTTGATTTAGATGCTGAATCAATTATGAGCAAAATTAGAAAAGAAGTAGACGATCCGTCAATACAATTTATAGATAAAAATTTAAGATATATTCAATCTTCTGATAAAGAAAAAAAAGATATATTTAATAAACAGTACGGGTTAGTAGAATATCCTTCACCATTGATATATTTTGAAGGATCAAATATATTATTTGGTTATTTAAATAATAAAGAAAAATGGATGATTTTATTAGATGTTACAAAAATTTGAAAATAAAAATATTAATGCATATTTTATTAATATTTTTAAAATGTATTTATATTTAGAAAAAAAACAATGGGGTTATCAAACTATTTGTCCAGATGAAGAAAATACAGTTGGATTATATCAGATTAAATATAAAAATAATGATAGATACTTAAATGTATGGATGGAACCATCATTTTTATCATATACTTACAAAAAAGAAATTAATACAAAACAAGAAATATGGAAACATGAAATGTTAGGTGCCCAATTTAATTCATATAAATCAAAAGAAGAAATAAATGATTTATTTGGTTTTATATACGATTTCTTAGACGAAGATGGAAATGTAATTGTAACTTTATCTGAAAACGCAAATATATGGGGATGGGGATCTATTATAAATGATGGTGTTACTTGGATTAGGATACATGAACATAAAAATTTATGGATGCCATGTAAATAAAATTAATAAATAAACATTTATTTATTAAAAATAATTTAGTAAATCTTCATCATCTGAATCATAATGATAATATCTTCTTCTTGTATTCGACAAAGACCGTGATATTGAATTACATGCCATTTTCACACATATAACTATCATTAAGAATAAAATCAATAAGCCGCCAAAAATATACATTAATGTAACATAAGTTATAATCTTTATATGTTTTTTATTTTGATTTCATAATATTATAAATTAAAAATCATCTGTTAATGCAAATGCACCAGAGTTTTCAGCTTTTTTATATTGTGAAACTCTTTGTTCAAAGAAATTAGTTTTACCTTCTAATGAAATATTTTCCATAAAAGGAAATGGATTTTTAACGTTGTATATATTTTTATATCCTAATTCTCTTACTAATCTATCTGCAACAAATTTAATATATTGTCCCATTAAATCACTATTCATACCAATTAATTTACATGATAACGAATCTGTAATAAATTCTGTTTCAATATCAACAACTTCTTCTACTATATTTTTAATAATATCATAGTCCAATTTTTCTCTTAACATTGAATATAAAAGACAAGCAAAGTCACAATGTAAACCTTCATCTCTTGCAATAAATTCATTTGATAAACATAACCCAGGCATTAAATTTCTTTCTTTTAACCAATATATTGCACAAAAACTGCCACTAAAAAAAATTCCTTCAACACATGCAAATGCAACTAATCTTTGTGCAAATGATGCATTATCATCATTTATCCATTTGATTGCCCAACTTGCTTTTTTTGTAATACAAGGAATATTTTCAATTGCATTTAGTAAAAATAACTTTTCTTTGGTATCTTTAATATAAGTATCAATCATTAAAGAATATGTTTCACTATGAATATTTTCAACAGCAGCCTGCCAAGTATAACAAATTTGTGCCTCAAGTAATTTAACATCTTTTAAGAATCTATCAAGTAAGTTTATATTAACAATCCCATCACTTGCTGCAAAAAAACCAAGAACATATTTAATAAAATGTTGTTCATCAGTATTTAACTTTTGCCAATCTTTATAATCTCTCGAAAAGTCTAGTTCATCTGCTGTCCAAAAACATTTTTGTTGTTTTTTATACATTTCAAATATTTTTGTATTTTTTATTGGGTACAAGACCAATCTTGCATCTTCTTTTAAAAGAGGTTCATTTGATTTATTTTCAACGCTATTCATCTATGTATATATATAATATTTTAATGTTTATATTTTAAATTTCATTTTTTTTTATATAAAAAATTTACTTCTATACAAAATATTTTATGACAAAATCATCTTATTCAAAATAAGTTTTAGATCAGAACTAGACTCGATAAAAGTAAAAAACATAAAAATATATAGTAGTTTTATTTTTCAACCATATTTATTAAATTAAAACTAATTATTTTTATATATTCGAAATATATATGGTACATATTGGAATTATTCCAGATGGTAATCGAAGATGGTGTAAAAAAAATAATTATGAAATTGATACATTAGTGCAGCATTGGTCAAATATTATAATTGAGTCTATACATAAAAATTCTTCAAGAAGGCTATCAAAATATTTGAAAGACATAACAGAAGTTAGTTTTTATGTTTGTTCAATAGATAATATTAATAGAAATGACAAGACAAAATATTTAATATTTGATTTGATAAGATTTATCCATAATATTTATAAAGATCCAAAAAAATTCATGGCTGAACAAAATTTAGAATATTCTGATGAAGATTATAAAAAAGGTCAAGATTTTTTAAAAGACTTAACAATTAATTTTGTTGGTGATGTTAATTTATTACCAAAGGAAATACAAAAAATTCTTAAAGAAGTACAAAAAAATAACAAATCTGAAAATAAATATACATTAAATTTAGCAATTGCATATGACTATCATAAAGATATGTTAAATTTTGGAAGAACTGAATTGAAAAATTATACAAGAGAACAATCTGACATAGATTTAATTTTTAGATCAGGAAATGAATATAGAACATCCGGGTTTTTCCCAACAAAAACATTATATTCAGAATTATTTTTTTTAAAAAAGTTATGGCCTGAAGTAACAGTAGATGACTTTATTAATGTAATGAAAAAATTTCAAAAAAGAAATAGACGTTTTGGTAAATAAATATAAATTAGTAACATTACGATAAATAAAACTATTATCAATTTAATAAAATTTCTATTACAAAACATAACAATATTAATTAAGTATATTAAATAGCCGTTAATCCATGAAAATTCATGACAATGAACTCCTAATTTACCTTTAGTAATATGTTCACCTAAATTATTATCATCTATTTCATAAATAATTGTTTGATCAAAAATATTAACGTCATTATTATTGTTCATAACTGAGTCAAATAAATATGGTCCAGTAGTTTTTAAAACTGTAAATTCTTTATTCAAATAAAAACTATCAAATTCTGCTCTACATTTTTTTATAACTTTTAGAATTAGCTTGTTTTTTTTATTTACTCCAATAAATCCATTATTTACTAATTTATAAAACTTTATTAGAGGCATATAAGATACATTAATCTTATCTTGAATTAAATACTTATCCATATTATCGTTACAGTAAATATCAATATCAATATAAACACCGCCATAATAATATAATAATAAATACTTGCAATAATCTATTTTTTGTATCATATAATTATATTTATTTAGATTAGTCCATTCATTTTCATAATTTTTATTTATAAATTTTTCTAACATTTTTTCATCCCAAATTATAACTTTATAATTTTTATTATGTTTTTTCCAACTATTAATATTTATTTTAAATTTATCTGGTATTTTATTTAATCCTTGCCACCAAATAATATGAATGATTTTAGGTATCATATTATATGATGTAATATTTTATTAATTTAATTTTAACCTTATTTTGATTTATTTAAAATTAGTACCCCAAGTACAAAAATTATAACTGCTAAAATATTCTTGTCTAATTTATTTAATATAGGTATTTTATTATAAAATTCATCCACTTCAGGAATATATAAAATTATTGCAGCAATAAATAATACATTTGTAATTTTTTTTAAAAACATTTTAAACTGATATTTTTTTTCACATTGTTCTATTTGTATTATACTATTATCTCTACCTTTTAAAAATGATCTAATAAATTCATAAAGTGGTCTTACAAATAAAAGTATAAAGTATAAAACATATGTAAATATAAAGTTAGCATTGTAATATTCTGGTTCATACTCTTTTATATTCTCAAATATTAAATCATGATATTTTTCGTCATTTATCAAATATCTTGATGTATTATATGGGCAAGTTATTGCCTTCCACCATTTTTTGGGTGATTTAAAAAATAACTTTTTATAATCTGGATTCACACCACTCAACTTTGCCAATCCTTCACTATAAATATACATATTTACTAATGTTCCAATTCTACCACTTGTATTTTTAAAATAATTTCTCCAAAATTTATTGTCTTCTGCTATTGTTTTATTTCTAGCTATCTTATTTTCTAAACTTATTCTTTTTGAAAATAATTTACCAATATAAACAGATTGAATTTCAGCTATAGCAGGTATTGATCCTAATACTGGTCTTACAAAACCAATATATGCTAAAGATGGATCTTTATTATTTAAAACAAATTTATAATTATCTGTTAGCTCACTTCTATATTTTTTATTCAAAAATGGGAAATTTACCTTGTAACCAGTACATAAAATAATTATATCAAAATCATGTTTTGACCCGTCATCAAAATATACAGTTTTATTATTTATATTTTTAAGTTTTCTTTTTGGAACTATTTGACCAAATGAAACTTTGTGTAATACTTCTGAACTTTTATTCAAAAAATGCCTTTGATAAGGTGCCTTTGTAACCCATTCTTTTATACCATGTCCACATTTCCCCCACATAAATTCAACAACATCTTCATAAAAATAAACACCACCAGTTTTTCCAACCGGATGTACATACATATTTAATGCAGATGTATGATGATCAGCTGGTTCATTATTTTCATAACCTTTTGGCGATATAGTGTTTATTTTAGGTAAAAACCACTGCCCATTTGGAATTGCCCAATATACTTTATCACTATTTATAGTTACTTCATGTGCTATATCACTTGCAGTTTCCCCTCCTCCAATTATTAGTATTCTTTTATTTTCAAATTCAGATGTTAATTTTTTATATTGTTGACTGTGTATAATTTTACCTGTAAATTTATCTAATTTTAAGTTTTTTGGAACTGTTTTTTTTGAATGTACACCTGATGTTATAATAACATGACCTGAATTATATATATTGTTTTTATGATCAGTTACAATCCATTTATTATTTACTTTATTTATTTCTTTAACCCATGCATTTAATTTAATGTTTTCTTTCAAATTAAAATTATTTGAATAATCATTCAAATATTTAAAAATGTTTGAATGATGTGGGAAAGAACTAAATGACTTTGGCATTGGATAATCTGACATCTCTGTCAAACATTTAGATGAAGTTGTATGAGTATTTTTTGTAACAGATACAACATTTGGATCGTCTGAATATTTCCAGATACCTCCAATATCATCACGTCCTTCTAAAACTAATACATTTAAATTATTTTGTTTCATATATTTACAAGCTAGTAATCCAGACCAGCCAGCGCCTATAATAATTACATCAAAATAATGATTTTTATTTTGCATTTATATATAAATAATAAAAAAATTACAAATATTTTTTTTATTATCTATAATAATGAATAATATTGTAATAATTGCAATTATAATACTAGCTTTAATTTTATTTCGTTGTATTTTTTATTATCCAGATTTATATGATAAAACTAAAAATTTGGGGTATAAAGTTTACAATAAATTATGTGACTTTAAATTAATTCCTAATCAAAATTTAATTGAACCAAAATTATGGCTAGGTGATTTTAGGTCATCATTAGATAAAGATTTTATAAAAAAAAATAATATTAAATTAATAATTAATCTTAGTAAAAATTTAAAATTTGTAGACTTAGACGATGTTGAAAAATATAGAGTTGCTATTCATGATAATAGAAGTCATGAAAGTGATGTTGGAATGATTCAACACTTTCCAGAAGTTTATAAAAAAATAGACTCTTATCTAAATGCAAATAAAGGTGTATTGGTACATTGTAGAGCTGGTATGCAACGGTCTGCAACAGTTGTTGCATTATATTTAATGAAAAAAAGAAATTTAGATTTTGAAAATGCAAAAAAATTTATTAGAAGTAAAAGATGTATTGCATTTTATCCTGTTGTAAATTTTTATGGACCAATTAAATACTTTGAATCTAAATTTTAATATAAGAAAAGTTACCTTCTTCATCAGTATAATAGCATTTATTTGCTTTTAGTTTATAATTTTTGAATTTAAGAGTTCTACGGATCTCGCGAACACAATTTTTACATGGCTTTGCCATAAATAGTTTATCACCTTTATTATTAGTGCGAAAAACAAGCATTGTAATTTGCTTTTGTTTTTCAGTATATTTGAGTTTTGTTACAGCATCTACTTCTGCATGTCTTGAATTAAATTTAGTATCAATATTATAATGGTTAATTCCAAATATATCGAAACTATCTGATACAATCACACAACCAATTTTTGCCCTACCATTATGATAGTTTTCGATATGTGCCCTTCTCAAAACGTAATCATCCGCAATATCATGCAAATTATTCATAATTTTAAGCTTTAAAAGTAAATTAAGATTATTAATTAAATATAAGTAATAATTTCAATTTTATTTTATTAGTTATAATATATATGTCTGATAAAGAAGTAGAACAACGTTTTATTAACATTGATACTATTAAATTTAGAAAAACATTAAAAAAAGTAGGTGCTAAATTAATTAATCCTAAACGAATTATGCCTTTAATGGTATTTAATCATCCTAGAAATAAAAAAGATAGTTATATCAGAATTAGAGATGAAGGTAAACAAATAACGTTAACAAGCAAAACAAATCTAAAAGATAAATACGTAACTGAATATGAAGTAGAAATTGATAATTTCGAACAAGGTATTAAAATATTAAATTCTTTAGGATGTAAAATAAGATATTATATTGAAAAAATTAGAGAAACATGGGTTTTACCAGGATGTAAAGAAATTGTAATTGATTCATATCCTGGATTAAAAGAATACATTGAAGTGGATTGTCATAATTTAAAAAGTTTAGATGCTGCAATAAAAAAATTAGGATTGACTCGACCACCAGATGATACAGATTTAGGTGTAGCAAAAATGTATTATGATCAATATGGAGTGCCAATGAATAGAAAAGCAGACGGTGACTTGACATTTAAAAATGGGAAAAAACTATTCAGTAAATATATTAAAAAAAATAAATCTCTTTTTAATAAAATAATAAAAGAACAACAAACATATTACAAAAAATAACCATATAAATATTTTTTTGTAAATAATTATATGACATATGCACTAATAATACACGGTGGTGCTGGAGATGGATCACAATCTATCTTTAAAATTATAGAATCAAAATTTAATTATTCAAATTTAGAAAATAAATATCATAATAGTTTAAAAGATTGTTTGTTAATTGGTGAAAATATATTAAAAAATAATGGGTCTGCAATAGACGCAGTTACGGAATGTATTAAATATTTAGAAGATAATGAATTATTTAATGCAGGGAAAGGAGCAGTTACTAATTCTGAAGGCAATATTTTTCATGACTCTTGTATTATGAATGGTAAAACAAAAGATTTTGGTGCAACGTGTTTAACAAATAATGTTAAAAATCCAATTGAACTTTCAAAAAAATTAATGTTAGATGAATCTATTATGATTGCTGGTAATCATGCTTCAGAAAAATATTGTAAAAAATTTAACCAATCATTAATTGATTATAATTATTTTAAATCAGAATATAGAAGTGCTTTAGCTAATTTAAGTATTGATCTGGGAACAGTTGGAGTTGTTGCATTAGATATTAATAATAATATATGCGCAGGTACATCTACTGGAGGTAGACAAAATAAAAAAGTGGGAAGAATTGGTGACACTCCTTTAATTGGAGTTTCTACAATTGCTGATAATAATTTTTTAGGTATATCTTGTACAGGTAATGGTGAAGAAATTATAAAACAAAACACTGCATCACAAATATTATATAGATGTAAATTTAATAATGAGACAATGGAAGAAGCTATTAATAATACTTTAAATAAAATAAATGGATCATGTGGTATAATCGGTATAAGTAAACAAGGAGATGTTTACTTTAAATCTAATACAAAAAGAATGTATACTGGATATGTATCTTCAAAAGAAGAATTAAAAACTTTTTTATGGAATAAAGAAAAGTAAATTATTGAGTATGTCTAATATGAAGATTTACAGTATATTCATCAGTTATCTTTTTTTTTGGAAACAATTCATTATATTCCCTAATCGTAAAATTATCATATTGTTCATTAATAAGTCCTGTACCTGATATTAAATAATATTGAATATCTTTATAACATGTTCTTTCATTAATCATATTTTTTAGTTCTTGGAATGTTAAATTTAAATCTATTTCAAAGACGAATGTTTTGCAATATGGTTCTGGCAATTTAATAAAAATTTGCATTTATTATTATTATTAATTTAATAATAATAAAATAATAATTCAATTTATTGAATTGCTCTAATATTTAATGTCAATGTACACTCATCTGATATCTTTTTAGATGGATATAAATTATTATATTCTTTTATAGTTAACTCATCATGTTCCTCATTAATTATTCCTGTTCCATATGCATTATAATATTTTAAACTATCATATATATATCGGTTTGATATTAAAGGCATTGATTTAACTGTTCCTCTTTCAAGAGATAGGTAATATTTTAAATTTAAATATTTTGTATTATCCTCTGTTGTAGTTTTTCTATTAATTAAATTTTTTAAATCTTTGACAGTTTTGTCATTTTCTATAATTACTGTTATATGTTTGTTATAAGGTGTAGGTAATTTAATAAAAATTTGCATTTTTAATAATCATATGAATTAATGAAATTAAACTATAATTCAATTTATTTATAAATTAATATATTCTCTAAATGATAGAGAATATCTTTTTTTTTTATTATCTTCTTTTTCAATTGCATGACAGTAATATTTTTGGCTACTGCCTGCCATTATAAATAAGGAATTATCATCTAATATAAATTCTTTATTTAGATGTTTTTTTTCTTTATTTCTTGCTAACTTGCCTTCTAAGGTTCTTTCTAATATAAACTTTCTACTATCTCCAAAAGATAATAATGCTATAGTTGGATATTTACCAAAAGACTCCACACTATCTTGATGAGCAGTTATAAAATTATTGCCATCTTCATAATAATTAATTAGCAAACTGTTATATTTTGGCTTATTAATATATCTTTCATGTTTTAAAATTTCATTAATATAGCTTTCTACATGACTTTGCAATGTTGTTAGATTGTCAGTATATGGATTAGGTTCCCATCTATCAAATTTATACTTCCAATCTTTACAAAAAGATTGATTATCTGTTTGATACCATTTCTGTTTTCTTGTTATAAGATTACCTTGATAATTATATCCAATTCTCCAATCATTATAACTTTCTAATTCATTAAATATATTTTGTCTTTTATTTTTATTTAGAAAATTAGGAATGTAAATGAAAATAGTCTTGTCATTATTTTTCTCATTTATAACATATTTTTGCATGATTTTATATCTATCAATAAATATATTGATATCTTCGCAATTTCAATTTTAAACAAAAAATTGATATACTAATACTAATAATTAAAGTTAATAATAAATTAAATGACATCTAAAACTAATGAGAAAGGATTATCAAATATTTTTAGTGGTTTAGGTATAAATAATGAGGCATCTATATTGGAATTAATAGATAATTCAATTGATGCTAAATCTAAAAATATTAATATTAAAGTATCTAATAAATCAATTCAGATACCAATAAGAGGAAAAAAAATAACAATTAATGCACCACTATTAATTATTGAAGATGATGGAATTGGAATGGGACTAGATGAACAAAATTCTAGATTTGAAAAATTAATGAATATTATGACTAAAAATACAAAAAATAATGTAAATGGTTTATTTGGTTTAGGAGCAATATCTAGTAATCATCAAATATGTAAGAAAAGAAACGATCCTAAAACTATTATAATTTCTAAAACTAAAGAAAATGATATAGCGTTAGAAACAATAATTGATTGGAAAATTTTTAATGAAAAAGGATGGACAAATAATTTTCAAGTTATATCTTCAAGTTCTAATTTATTTAATAAAAATAATGGAACTATGATAATAAATACAATTGATAAAGATTATAATCAATTGGTAGAAAAATTAAAATATAAATTAATGTTTCATTACTATTACTATTTAAAAGATGACAAGATAACTATTAACTTTGAAGATGAAATTAAAAAAAATAAATGGAGCTTAAATAAAGATTCTAAAATTTATAATTTTGATGGATCTCAAAATACTATTAACAAGAAATTTAAATTTAAGGTTTATTATCATGAAAATTCTATTTATTTTAAACCATATGATTACAAAAATTTAAGTATTAATGATGGATATTTGAATTTATCTCCAATTAATAAAGATAAAAATATGTATCCAACATTTTTAACACATAAATCTAAAATTAGTAAATTAAATTTTGAGAAAATGAAACTAACAATTGTTATAATTAATCCAAAAGATTTTGATTCAGATGAATTAAAGTTATTAAGACAGGACTTAGACTTTTCGTACAATACAACAGATTATACTGGATTTTATATTAAGAGGAATGACAAGATTCTAGCAAAACCATTTAGTTCAGAATATGTTAGAAATTCTCAAACTGGTAACTATTTTAGATATATTTTAGATTACGATAATAATAATTCAGCAATTGATGTAAGAATAAATAAGTCTGAAATTAATGAAACATCTATAAATAAATTACTATTTAGAGCAGTTTCAATTCTTGTTAAAAAATTTTATAATACATTTGTTCAAAAATCTAAATTTTGTAAAGAAAACTTTAATAACAAAAATATACGTATTGAGCTTTTAAAAAAAAACTCAAAACCAAAACCAAAACCAAAGCCAATAACTGATAGTGATTCTTCTGACAGTTCTGATTCAGACACTCCTGTACCGAAGCCTAAAGTTAAAAGAAAAGGTTTTTCAATTGAAACAAAAAGAATTATAAATCAACAGTCAAAATTTAGATGTGCTATAACCGATATAAAATTAGAAAATGGTGTTATTGATTTTGACTATGATCATATAGATAA
>Ga0209632_10003759_pt1 | contig 13718 bp, 7 predicted proteins | sample COG_10_FD_184754 | JGI IMG/M metagenome (GOLD analysis project Ga0209632, IMG submission 184754) | Pelagic Microbial community sample from North Sea - COGITO 998_met_10 (SPAdes) (version 2) | ecosystem: Environmental > Aquatic > Marine > Neritic zone/Coastal water | place: Helgoland, sampling...
AAAACAAGTGAATTATATAATAAATTCTTACAAAATAAAATAAAATTTAATATAAATCAATATAAAAAAGGGAAATATAAATCTAAAAAGCAGGCATTAGCAGTTTCATATTCGCAGGCTAATTACAAGTATAATCGCTAGGAAGATCAATAATATCTGTTATTAGATCAAACTTACCAACATCAATAACACCTCTATTAAAATAACCTGAACCATCACTGTCAATAACCCCTCTTATAACATTTTTGTCTTCCCTAAGAATTTTAAGTTCTTCACTTTCCTCTATATTCATTATAACATCATATTTTTGTTTTAAGTCGTAAGTATAATATTCATGTATATAAGGTTTAAATTCAGAATACCAATCTCTATATAATGTTGTCATATATGATAAGTTACCATTTAGTTCTTTTAACTCAAATAGTTTAAGTGTAGTATCAAAACTCTTACTAAAATAATCATTAAATATTTTATAAGTATCATCATATTTTATACCATCTTCGTTTATAGTAGTCTTAAAATCTGTTAATTTATCATCATATTTTATACCATATTTTTTTAATTTATTTTCATATGCTCCCTTAGTATTAGATTCTAAAGTAGTGTAGAGTTTTTTATTGTTGCCTAAACGTGTAATATAATCTGCTTTCCTTTTAGAATGTTCTGCTTTAATTAATCTATTAAATGTTGCATCATTTACAGAATATTCTGTAAGTTTTACTTTAATATTATTTACTTCAAAATTTCCTTTTATTTTTAATGTAATATTAGAACCACTATGTAATGTATTTGTAAATGTATTATTATCTAAATAGTGATTTATTATATTATCAATAGGAACCATTATATTATCATATAGGTTTAGTTGTGTATTATTTTTACCCTCTAATATATAAAATAATTCTATTATACTAGATATTGCATGTGGTACACCTGTAATAAAAACTTTATAAGTATTATTGGTTAAATTATCAAGATATATCTCTAAATTTATATATTCATTTAAAAACGTTTCTTTATTTTTTAAATATTCCTTAAAGTCATCGTGGAATTCAAAAATAAGGTCAGTATTATTATTAACATTAATAGAATCGATTAACTCAATTTCGACAGGTTCTGTAACTTCTGGGTCTTCAAAAGATTCTACTAATTTAATTGCGTTTCCGTCAGTATAAAAATGTTCTAAATATCTAGTCTTATTATCCTGTTTTTGTATTTTAAATCTATCATTATTTTCATCATTTTTATTATTTCTGTAAATATTATAAATTATAATGATGAAAATAATAAATAAACAACAACAATTATATATAGTATAAGATTTGCTATTAGATCTGTTATTAGATCTGTTATTAGATCTGTTATTAGATTTTCTATCTAACGTATTTATGTTTTTAGATTTATTTATTTTGGTTGCTTTCATTTTTTCAATTTAATTTCTTTTTATCTTATTACTATATCTTATTACTATATTATAATATTTAGATTATAATATTTTTTAAAATTAAAAAGAGTTAAAAATTAAAGATTAATTATCTACACAGTTTAGTTCATTTTCTATTAAATTAAACCGTTGATTTTTATTATTAGAATTACAAGGTGTTATAGATGCGTTTTCATTATTTATATCTAAACAATCTCTTGATAAACTAGATACCATTTGATAATATGGAAATGTAATATCTTTTTTATTAATAGCTTTATCTTTATTTATATCTTCAGATAATAATGCAGAAGATACTAATCTAGGTTCAAAATATTGTGCTTGTGAATTAGCACATTCTTTAAGTTCATATTCACTATTTTGAAATGAAGATATACATTTACCATTTATATTTATTTTATATTCCTTTGAGTTTTGTTGTGGTAAAACACTTACATATTCATCATTGTGTGATTGAATTGTGTTAAAGCGTTTTGTTAATTTATTATTATTTTGAGATGTAAATCCTTCAAATACATTATAATTATCAACATTTTCGTTTTTAATTTCTAGTTTTAATTGTTCAATTTGTTTTAATTTATTTTTTATATATTTCAATTTATTAACATTACTTATATCTATATTCATTTTATTGATAGAATCTTGTAATTCTAAATATTCTAATTCAAAATATTGAAGCATTACTGGATTTAATTCAAAATTAACTGCTTTAAAATTGGAATTTTCTAGTCTGCTTCTCGCTTCTACAAATTCATTATTTAAATTCTTATGATGACTATTATATTCTATATTTAATGCATCTAATTTAAGAATTAAATCTCCTAAAATTTTACCATAATTATTACTATCAATATTTTGATATTCTACGGAATGTAAATATTGTTGTTTATTAGCATTTGTAATATGTTTATTTTTATATAAATTAAGTAGTAAAGTGTAGTGTTCATTTATTTTATTATTTAACTCTATTTCTTTTGTTATTTTATATTTTTCATTTACTTTTAATTTAATAAGTTTCGTTAATTCTATTATGGACTCATCAAATCTTTCATCTCTACTATTATTACTATTATTAGAATTGTCTGTTTGCGTTTCAGAATAAATAGATTTTTGCATTTCATTAATAATACTAAATTTACCAAATAATTCAGTTATATTAGAACCATCAGTATTGTCTGTGTTGCCTTCTGGAATTTTTGATAATACAGCGGTGTTAGAAGTAGCGGTGTTAGAAGTAGCGGTGTTAGAAGTAGCGGTGTTAGAAGTAGCGGTGTTAGAAGCGTTGTTAGATTGGAAGTATTCGCGTATGGTTTTATTATTATTTAAATAATTATTGATTTCCAATACATTTGTATCAATATTAATTATATGTTCATTAATTATCATTAAATTTTTAAAATTATTTAGTTTTTCGGTTTTAAGTTTTTTCTGTAAAATAAACAGTTTTTCTTTTAATTCTTTTATTTTAGTTTCAATAAATTCTAGTCCATCCTTATTATGTTTTAGGCTAAATAAAAATTTTATTTTATTTTGAGATTGGTATAGTATCTTTTCTATATCAATATTTGTATTGTATATATTATTTATTTTAGTTAAAATATTTTTTTGTAAAGGTAATATTGTATCTTTTATTGTTTTAAGTGCAATATCTTTATAGAGTTTTAAATTGTTTAATGCAATAGTTGTTTCCTGTTCTTTATTTTGTTTTTGTATTTTAAGCATTTCAATGTTTTTATTTAATTTATCTATTTCAGAAAGTAAGTTAGTTTTATATTCTATATTATAATCGGTGATATACTTATTTAATATTACTGAATCAGTATATTCTATTAAATTATTATAATAAGTATGGAATTTTCCAGCAATGTCAATTTCATATTCAAATCTATATTTATTTGATTCCTTAATATGTGTTTTATTAGTATCTTTGGGTTTAATTTCATATTTAATGTGTTTTGGAATATTTTCAATTGAGTCATCAGAAGTTACTACCCCTACACTATTATCATAATCAAGAATCATTTTTATAGTGTCTATACCAATAGTTATTCTACCATCATTTTTTCTTTTAATCGTGTTATGAATATTTTTAACAGTATAATATTCATAATCCTTATAGTAAATATATGAAGATGTATTATTTGTATTGTCATCTGTATCATACTTAAAACCATTAAATTCCTTAATATATCCTTTATCTTCCTTTAAATGAATTTCGTGATCAGTTATTATAAAATTTAATGTTTTATCTGTTGCTATAGTAAAGAAAGGAGAATATGAGTTTTGTAAAATACCATTTTTATAAATAGAATAAAATTTTATAGTTGGTAAATATTCAAATATATATTCATATTTTTTATTATTATTAATATTATAACTACAATGCAAAATTAATCCATCATTATCATTCCGCAATATAAATTTATGATTATTATGTTTATTGTTATATATACCAGGAATCTCATTATAAGTTAATTGATTGTTGCTACTTTGAAATACAGTAAATGTTAAATTGGGATAGTCTTTTAATGTAATTGTTTCATCATTATTCTCTTCAAACTCTAATTCTTTTGCTTGTAGTGAGGTGCCTTTATTTTCAACGTATATATTTGTAAATAATGTATTTTTATTTGCGAAACTTAAATTATAATCAATAAGTGCATTTTGAGTATTTATAGAATTTATAACAGTATTAGTATTTGATAATAATAAATATCTATCTTTTGAATAAATTCCTGATACATAAGGTGCTAATTGAGATTGTAGTATTGAATTATTAGATTCTATATTGCTTACTTTAGGAATAATTGGTTTATATTTATATTGTTCTAAATCTGGTGTGTTTGTATTTTGGAATGTATCTAAATGACGTGTATTTGTGAAAGATTCTATATAATTTGTAACTAAAAATACATAATTATCATCATTATTTATAAATTCATTAGATAATATAACTCCTTCTTCTGTGCTTGTTTTTTTTAAAAATTTTAATTCATCAGTTTCTTCATTAATATATAATATAATAAATAAATTTACTGAAGTACGATACCCTTCTCCGCTAGGTTTTATAAAGTAAAGTTTTATTTTAGAATAAACATGATTTTTAAATTTATAATAGTTATCACTATGTGTTAAATTTATATTATACTCATTATTTAAATTATTTTCATTATTTCTATTATAGTTAGTAGATTTGCTACTTACACTATAATTATAATATTCAATAGTATAAATATTATTTTTATTATTACTATCGAATATTAATATTTTATCAGTATCTAAGGATTTTACAATTGTATCAGTTATTATTTGTATTGAAAATTCATCTATATTATATGTATCATTTTTATTATTTTGTTTTATAGTCCATTTATCAGAGGAAGTCATAGATAAATAGGTATCCATATCAACAATGTCAATATTTTTCATTATATATCCATGTGGTATATTATTAGTATCATATGAAATATTATGTTGTGCGTGTTTTATAGCAACAACTTTTTTAATATAAAATCCAAAAACTTCAGTTAAAGCTTGTTTCAATTTCGCGTCATTTTTTGAGTTGCTGCTTGTATGTCTAGGATTATCTAACCAACCTGTTGTTGTTATATCAGTTGAAGACTTTATTTTTTGATAAGAATAATCAGGAACATAAGAATATTTATCTAATATATAATTATTATTCACTATTTGTTCTGTAATAATAGTTTCAGTATCTATATTTTCTATTATTTTTAATATATTATCATCATTTTTCTCCAAAGTATGATAAATTTTATTATATGTTATATCTAGTTGTTTATCTACAGGTAAAATAACTCCTTGTGTATTTTCGTTTATAGAACTAGATGTTTGTCCATTATTATCATAATAATATATTTGATTATCATCCGATAATAATCTTATATTAAATTTATTTACTTTATATTTAGAATTCTCTTTTACTTTTTGGAATGAAAAATTTAAATTATGATTAAGCAATTTATTAGTATAATCAGGAAATTCGTCAACAGCTTTAAACACAAATGGTAAATATTTATTATGGTGTTCATCAGCATCACTCGATTTATGTTTTCCATATATTTTTTGAGCGAACTTAGTAGGTCTTATTTCTGCTCTGTTTCTTGCTTCATCTATATAAACACCACTGGAAAATATTTGATTAGCATTACTAATAAATATATCATTTGTATAATTTTTAAAATCATAATATGTGTCACCACTTATAAAATATTTAGGTGTTGTAGTATCTATATCCTCATATGTGCTTATCCATTCGAACTTATCAAATTTATCTGTTATAGGTGTTAAATTATCATCATTAAAAATAATTTCATTTACTATTGTTTTTTCAGAGTCTAAATAAGTATTCTGAGTTCCAGTTAATGTATCGTCAATAACACTTCTAAAGTCACTAACATTAAAATCAAAATCATCATTTATAGAAAATTTAGACCATTTCTTTGTGCTTTTCCAACCTAGAATGTTATCTTTTATATTATCCCGTTCTAAATCGGTATTATTAGGTAAATTAACTTTTACTGTATCTAATTTTTTAAAGTATTCTAAATTTAAATATTTTAAATTTATAGGTTTAGGTTCTGTATCAGCTGAAGAAGGATTCCATATTAAAATATTATTAATAAATGTAAAATTACCATCACCAATAGTTCCATTATTATGTAATTTATTCTCACTTGTATTAAAACTATAATACTTAGTATTGAACTTATCTTTTAAATGAAATTTTATATTATGTATGCCTATAAAATCAAGTATATTATATGAATCAATAAACTCATTATTATTATTATTATTATTATTATTATTATTATTATTATTATTATTATTAGTAGATTGAAATAAATCTTTACTTAATAATTCATTTTTTCTATTTAATTTTATAGTTGCATCTATATTTTTATACGTTTTTCGATTTACACATTTATTATATAAACAATAAATACTATATAATACTATTAAAATTAATATAGTTAATAAAAGTTTAATTAATGTTTTATCATTCATTTTTATCTTTGATATATTTCACTATATTATTGTTAATATATATATATATATAAAATATTTAAAATATTTAAAAAAATATATAAAATATTTAAAAAAATATATAAAATATAAAATATAAAATTAAATAGAAAAAAAATTTAAAAATTTAACACCATGTATTTTATTTAAAATTAAATATTAAATAATCATATACTCTTAAACATTATAAAACATATTTTTATTCACCATATTCTTGCTCTACTTCTTGTTCAACTACTTCTTCTAATGTAGCAGGTTCTTGTATATTAGTTGTTCCCACAGGTTCATTTAAATCTTTCAAATTCATATTAATATTTAAATTATATTTATCTGGAGATTGTTTTAAAAAAAAACCTAATGAATCAATACCGGTTTGTTCATTTAATATTAAATTCATTGGATACCCCCCTAATTTATCTTTTAATTGTTCATATTTTGATTGATGTGATACTTCTGTTAATGATACTAAATTATCATCTAATTCAGTATTAATTTTAGGTGTTGTTTTAGTTTTATAATCTACTCCTAATTCTTTTCTTATTTTATTATCTAGATAATCAAAACTCTGATCTTTTAAATTAAATTCTCCCATAACTATATTATCACAAATAGCTACTTTTGAATATATATTAGGATATTTAGCAATCAATCCTGCTTTATAAGTAATGTCTGTTGCTTTTTCTACATTATCATTGTCATAATATTTATAATCTTTTGCAGGTATATTAATTTTAAATATATATTTACCCTGTCTTACCAAATGATCATCATTACTTTCTAAATCTTTTATTTTTCTAATAGTTAATTTGGTTTCAATAAATTGTCTACCCCCTTCCATATTATTAGTAGAATCTTTAAATTCAATAATTTCTTCATCTGTAAAGTCACGATATGAATTTAAAACTAATATATATTCCTCTGCTAAATTACCAATAATATGAGGCATTGGAGGAGAAAATATAAAAGATATAATGCCTAAATCTTTATCTACTTTATAAAGTTCAAAATCTCTAGGCGTATTATATATTTTTGGTTCAATAAATGGTTCAATTATATTAGTTTTACTTTTTTTATTCATTTTATTACTAGATAAATACTTTTGTGTAAAGTCTCCAATATTACTAACATTACTAAGTATTATTATTGATATAAATATAATTATAGAAATAACAATAAAAAAGTTAATTTGTTTATTATTGATATTAGTACAATAATTATTCATACTATTTTTTTTTTTCATTTTAATAAAGTATTCAATTATTACAATATATAAATATAATATATAAAAAAATATATAAATATAATATATAAAAAAATATATAAAAAAATATATAAAAAAATATATAAAAAAATATATAAAAAAATATATAAAAAAAATTGAAACATAATATTATATAAAGTAAATTAATATACTATAATATACTATAATATAGTATAGTATAGTATAGTATAGATATGGGTGATTACTGTAATCATACATATAAACATTTTAGTTTTAAAGAGTTTTATTCTATTGTATATAATAGTCTTAATGAAGATGTCTGGAATATTATTTATAAATTAGCAACACCTTCATTTAATATAGGAACACTCTGTATGTATGGAACTGAGCAAATTAAAATTGTAAATATATATTATATAAATAATCATTTTCGTAATGAATATGGATATTCTTATGAACTAAGAAATAGTATAGGATATCTAGCATACGAATCATATTTAACTAAAATTAAAATTAAAAAAGAAAAAGAAAAAGAAAAAGAAACAATTAGAACATGACATGTTTAATTCTAAATATAATATATTGTTTAGGGAGTCATTAATATTTTTTCATTAGATAATTTATCTAATTTATAATTGCTAGAGTTCATTTGTAATGTGTCTAAATCAGTTTCTAATTGTTTTCTTTTAGTATCTAACATTCTTTCTTTTTTAAAAACCATATCCTTATAGGCTTCGAGTTCCTGTGCTTTATTTTTGTTAAATTTGGCAAATTCTACATTTTTAGTATCTGACATATGCATTTTTTCAAGATCCTTTAATTTATTATCAATATAGTCAGTTTTCTTATGGTTTTTTGTTTTAGTATCTAGGTTCGTTTTAGGATTATGTTCGAATATCTGAATAGATTTGATTTGAAAATAATTATTTTTATTTAATTTATTAATTAATTCAATTATTTCATACTCTAAAATAACTTGTTTAATATCAGTTAATGTTTGATTCTGTTCAGTATTAAATACACTCTTTATTTTTTTATTATTAAATTGTATTGACATATAGTTTAAAAATTTTGTATTTTTAAGTTTATTTTCAGCATTTGATAAATGTATTTGTATTAAATTATTAACATAAGAAGTATCAATTTCAGATTTATAATTACGTTTTGATTCTAATTCAATGTTATTTTTATAAGCACTCTTCCTAATAAATTCATTATATAATTCTTTTTTATTTTTATTACTTGTATCTATTTCTATATTTTTAGCCATATAAACTAATTCTCCTACATCATATGAATCACTTGATTTTAATCCCATGTCTGTATTATTTATTAAATTTTCATATTCATAAAGGGTTTTATCATCTCCAAACTGTCCTTGTTTTAAAAAATCATAATTATAAATTCTACAACTTACTACATCGGGATTTGTTATTAAAATAGTATTAATTTCATTACTATTAAAAACACGATTTGTATTTGCGTCTTTATATACTCTATTAATTTTATTAACATATGTTTTAAGAGTTTCACTACTTATATTACCTAAATAAGATGGGATCATTAATTTGTTACCTTCTTTATCAACTAGAATAATAACATCTATTTCTTTATTTACTTTAATATTTGATTCTTCTTTAGATTTAAAAGATTCTTTAAAATATTTATTTCTTAATTTTTCAGGAAATCTTCTAATATTAGAATGAATACTTCTATTAGTATCCTCAAATGATTCATTTATATTGGATTTATTTTTATTACTGTTATTACTTTTATTACTGTCACTTATAGTATTATCATTAGTCATTAACATTGTGTCTAAGGAATATTTTGCTACTATATCTTGATTATTATGATTTATAAAGGGTTTATGTTTATTTTCAGATTTAAAATTTTCGTGTGATTTAATATTTTTATCCAATAAATGAAATGTTGCCAATTCCTTTTTTAAACGTGTATTAATTTGTTTTTTAGTAACTAACATTAATTTTGGATTTGTAACTACTTTTAATTCTTTTAAATGTGCCCCTTCTGGAATAACATAATAATTTTCATTAATATTACTAAATGTTCTTATAGAAATAAGTGTTGGGTCAGCAAATCCATCTATTAATTCAAAAGATGCATTAGATCTATCATTTACAGTAGAAGACTCTTTCTCAATAGGAACTAACTGTAATTTACTATTAACTATATCTGCTGATAAATAATAATCTTCTTTAAAATCATCAACGATTGTAAAACTTACTGTTCCACTTCCTTCTAAACCAGGAACTATAGTAAATATACAATTCTTATAAAAAGATTCGTTTTTCTTTTTATATTCAATTATACGTATTTCATTTGTATGAATACAAATATATGAATTAGGATCAATATAAGAACTTATATTAATATTCTTATTAAGGGTTAATTCTTCATCACCTATACATTTTGTATTTATATTTTTATCTTTATCAGCATGTGATTGTTTAATATAAGTATCAAAACTTTGTGCATAATTTCTTTGTTCAGGATCTCCTCTTCTAAGACTATGACAATCTACAACTTCTGTTTTAGGATAACAATTTCCTTGTTTATTATCATCTATTTTATCTCTTGAAAACCCAATGCATTTTTTGTCTTCATCGCATTTAAATTTACACTGTGATAGATTTTTATTTTCCCATTTTTTAGAACCATTTACGTTTTCATTATCAACAACCGTTTCATTAAATTTAATATATGATGTATTATCACTTTCAAAACCTTCTTTTAAATGTTTATTTTGTAGGTGAAATAAATTATTAGTAGTGTTATTGTTATCTTGTATTAATTTAATTAACACTAAAATAACTAATATAATAATTATAAAAAATATTAAATAATCTTCTTGTTGCTTTTTTTTCATTTTATGTTTAATTTATACTGTTAATTGTTTATATTTTATATTTTTATTTTGTCTTTTTATTTTTTAATAAGAATGTTTTATTATTTAATATATATCAATATAAAATATAAAAAAAGAAATAAAAAGATTTTAATTTAAAATTTTAAATTTAAAATTTTAAAAATTTAAAGTGTTAGTGGTTGCGTATCTTGAATTGACGATGTTATTTTATCTAAATTAATTAATTCATTTTTTACAGTTTCCAAATTTTTAATTTTTTGTTGAAATTCATCAATTTTTTGAACCATTTCTATATCAATATAATTGTTTGGAAATTGTGCTCTACAAAATTGTTTAAATTTTTTATTATCTTTATTGACTTCTTTATCATATGATTCTTCTAATGTTTTAATTTTTTTTATTTTATCTTCTGGTAAAATATAATTAGATTTAGATTTAATTATAAATCTTTCTGGAACAACTTTTAAAAATTCATTATGGTCTTTAGTAAAGGGTTGTAAGAAGTGATTATTAACTTGTTTTAATAGCACTATATTATTATTAACACTACCTACACCATATAATCGACTATCGTATGCAAATATAACATCATATATTATATTTGGATTTTTATAAATATTATTTATATTATCAAATGCGCCAATACTGCTTTTTTCTATAATTGTTTTTAAAGTATCTACTGATTTTTTTAATTCACGATTTTGATTAATTATTAATAATGTGCTGTCTGTATTAATACTTATATTATATAATCTTGCATCAGGTTCGGTATTTTCTATAATAATGGGATTATTAAATGTAATCTTACTATTTTTATAATCTGATTCCGGAATGTTTCTAGGTTTTGGTATAGTATATATATTTAATACTCCTTCTATTGTAATCCCTAAATAATGTAGTTTATTCTTATTCTTATTCTTATCATCCATATCATCTTCATTAAGTAACATTAAATTAATTATATCTAATGACCCAGTATTAAATTTTACCCAATCATTTTTATAGACTTCTTCAAAATTTTTATTATAGAGTTCTTCTTCTTTATATTTTTCTATAGCTATTTTAATTGGTTCATTAGTTCCCTTGTTTTGTTTTTTAATATAAATATTACCATCAAATCCAATACCTAATAGATTTCCATCAAAATTTATAGATAAACTTCTCATTGGAACATATATTTTAGTAGTTTCATTATAAAAATATGAATTTCTTAAAGGACCTTCCCAATTTTTATCTTTTAATTTTTCTTTTTTATAAACAGCACCATCATTAAATATTGCTAGATACACAAAATTAAAATTATTATTTTTTTTATTATATGGAAATAATATTATATGAATAGGATATTTTTTATAAACTATACTTTTTTGTTCTACAATACCAATTTCATTTTTTTTAGTAAGAGATATATTGATTACTTCTATTGGATTTTTATTTTCTACATCAATATTTAACAATTCAAAAATATTAGTATTTCCACCTTCTTTAACACCTAATAAATAATCATCAATATTTCTTTTTAATATACTTATATCCATATCTGGATTATTATAATAATCAATATTTGCTTTATTTTTAAAGGGTTCATTTACTTGAATCGAATTTGTTTGTTTTTGTTTTTGTTTATTAACATATTCATTTTTTAAAGTAGATCCAAATTTTAAACAACACAATATAATTAATATTACTAATATTAAAAATATATTATTAGAATTATTATTTTTCATATTTTTCATATTTTTCATATTTTTATACTATATTATTTTTTAATATAATTATTTTATTATTAATAATTAATTAATTTTATTTTTAAAAATAATATATTATATTTAATATATAAATATATATTAATATTAATAACTGTATTTAATAATAGTTTGCAAAAAATGAGTTTTAATAGATTAAGATACGATAATTGTGCTTATACGCAAGAATTAACTGAAAGTGTTGGAACTTTAGCTTATGTGTTAGATCCTTCAAAATATGAAAATTGTAATAAATGTAGAATGGAGTTAGGAATTATTGGAGGAACTAATGTTAGTCAAATTAAAGGTAATCTAGTAGATTTAGAAACTGATTTAAGAGGAACTACTAGAATGAGTTCAAAATGTCCTACTAAAAAATATCAAAACGCATGCCCTACTAGTGAAGATATGACTAATTGCCAACCTTCTAAAATTGTTTTACAAGGAAATGGTGGAAATAATATGCGCACAATCGATACTAATATTGTTCATCTTCCCGCATGTCAAATGATACGATATAAACCAGTTCCCCTTGAACCTGAAATGAACCCAGCATTATGTCCTAATCAAGAACAAACAAATAACTATAACAATAACAATAACTATAACAATAACAATAACAATAGTAATGGTAATGGTAATGGTAATGGTAATGGTAATGGTAATGGTAATGGTAATGGTAATGGTAATGGTAATGGTAATGGTAATTTTAATGAAGCATTTAGACCATCAAATGCTTTTGATAATTATGCATCGTTTAAAAAATAATAAAGACTTTTTACTTTTTAATTTTTAATTTTTTATCTTAATTATTATTTTCTAATAAAAAGTTTTAATAAACATTTTTAATAAAAATATTTTTATTAATTATAATATAATATAATATAAATTATAGTTTTAAATAAGTTTTAACCAAACTTTAAAATGGAAGAACATGACATTAGAAATACTATTAATAATTTATCTAATAGAGATAAAATTAAATTTACAAAATTATTAAGGACATTTAATCAGAAGGGGGGATCAGAAAAACAAATTGGCGCAACTCTTCATGCTATAAATACATCATCTCAACAAAATGAAAGTATTTTCTCAAAATTAAAAAATATGATAGGTGGTATGTTATCTAATAGAGTAGATAAACTTAAAACTTTTATAACACCTACATTTTTAAATAATATTAATAAAGACTTATCTAAACATACTGGTGGAAATTCATCAAAAGAAAACCATTCTTCCACATCAACAAAAGAAAATGCTACTCATTCAACAGATGCTAGATTAAATCATTTAGAAGAAGCAGTTTCTAAATTAAATAATTTAAATAATCATAATAATATTAATAATATTAATAATACTAGAATATCATCT
>Ga0209632_10003762_pt1 | contig 13715 bp, 19 predicted proteins | sample COG_10_FD_184754 | JGI IMG/M metagenome (GOLD analysis project Ga0209632, IMG submission 184754) | Pelagic Microbial community sample from North Sea - COGITO 998_met_10 (SPAdes) (version 2) | ecosystem: Environmental > Aquatic > Marine > Neritic zone/Coastal water | place: Helgoland, sampling...
CCATATAACAAGTTGTAGAGCATTATGAAACGTAAAGAGAAATATATCCGTCAATACTCTTTTGAGACTAAGAATCTTGAAGGCGATATTGACGAGTTTCTGGATTCAGTTGCTCCAGAAATAGGTTACTTAATATTTGATTTTAATTCTCTTGAAGATAGCCTTACAAGTCTTCTTTGCATGATTATAAATGACAGAACTGATAGTCCAGGATTAATTGTTACTCATGGAATGAGCTACTCAGCTAAAGTGGATTTGCTTAAAAGGTATGTGGAACATGCACAATCTGTAGCTGAACGAGAGATTAAAAGTCACAAAAACGTAATGTCCGAATTGAAGGAATGCGGAACTCTTCGAAATATGGTAGTACATGCTGAATGGGAAACTGCTGATATAGATGGATATACCTTAATTAAGGTTAAAGTCAAAAAAGGAGAATTGATTCAAGATTATGTTCAATTCGATCTACCGTCATTAAAGAGTATACGAACCCGAATCACCTCATTAACCGAAGAATTCTACGAATATGAACAAGAGTATTTTAACCTTTTTAGAAATTGACTTTAAGTTAAACAAATGAAAATTGAGATCATCAAAGAAGTAGTCGTTAATGACAAAAATGAACTCCTTATCAAAGTTATTGGAGACGGCAACCCGATGTATCAATATGTTTATAGAGAAGCAGCAGGAGTATATTGGGATGACAATCAAAAAGCTTTTAAGTCAACACCTTTAAATGAATGGACTGAATCTAAATGGTTTATGCATATAAAGGATATTGTAAAGTCGGGATTAAACATAGAATTGTCATTTGACGATAACTTAAAATGGAATAATATCTCTGACGAAGAAATAATTAATATAAAAAACGCCCTACAACATGGTGTATAGTGCATACCCTGCGGGATACGCACCATACACAGAACGTTAGGGTGCATTAAAAAAACTTCCCAATAAGTTTGGAGAATGTTATCTTTTAAGATAACTTTGTAGTGTGACTAGAAAAATAATATTTTACGAAGACCACTTTATCGTTTTCTACCAAAAGCAGGACTCAAAAGTTAAAAGTAAAATACAATACGTTTTTGAATTAATAAAACAAGTTGACCGAGTTCCTAAAAAATTTTTAAAGCATCTTTCGGGCACAAATGGATTGTACGAAATACGAGTAGAGCTGCAATCTAATATTTATCGGATATTCTGCTGTTTTGATGATAGAAAACTCATAGTTCTTTTTAATGGATTTCATAAAAAAACTCAGAAAACACCAAAGACAGAACTAGAGAAAGCAAAGCGATTAATGAAAGAATATCTCAGTAATAAAAAATAGAATTATGAAAGATTATAAAAATATAAAGACATTTGATGAGTTAATTGAACTTGAACATGGGAAAATCGGAGTTGAAAACCGAAATAAATATGAGGAAAGCTCTCAAATGTTTATCGTGAGTGAAATGCTCAAAGAAGCTCGAAAAGAAGCGAAATTGACACAAGAACAGTTGGCTGAAAAAACAGGAACGAAAAAAAGTTATATCTCCAAACTTGAAAATGCAAAGGGGAATATTCAACTTTCTACATTGATACGAATTTTCGAGCAGGGATTAGGAAGAAAAATTGGATTGACTTTTTTATAAACAAAACTTATGGATACAGAATTATTAAAGACCTACAAGCAACTTGAAGGAATGAATCAAACGGAAGAAGTGATTCAAATTAAAAATCAAATAAAGGAATCTTTGTACCAGCAATTAAGATATCACTTCTTAGAACTCTCTGGAATTGGTCGAGTAATTGGTTATGATGAACTTCAAAATGAACTCGCAAAAGCAATTGAATTACTTGAAATTGAAAAACAGAGAGGTAAATAACGCACCCTAACAAAGAACTGAGCTAAAAAACAACTCTTTTCTTAATAAATTTTAGACACTAGTATTCTAGGCATAATTTTATAATTAAGCGTTTTTGGTTCATTATTTTAGATTTCACTTACTACTTAACCGCTAATACCGATACAAAAGTTGGATCATAGGGATGACCTGATTTTGCAATTGCAAAACACTGTTTTAGCAGCTTATTAGAAACGGCTATTAAGGCTAATTTCTTGCTCTTTCCTTTAGTTGTAATTCTTTGGTAAAGATCGCTACAACCCTTATTGTGTTTGCAAGCCGTAAATGAACATAAGAAAAGTAAGTTTCTTAACTTTCTGTTTCCAACTTTATTGATTCTGGCTCTACCTCTTACATTGCTTCCAGATTCTCTTATTGTGGGCGTAATGCCAACATAACTACATAATTGTGAGGCGGTTTCAAACTTGGTAAATCCATCGGTAACGACGATTAAAAACAACGCTGTTTTAAGTCCAATTCCTGGAATACTTTGCAATAAGGTTAATTGTTGCTGTTGGTCTTGTTTGACCAAACTAAGAAGCTTTTGTTCTATACCCTTGAGTTCTTTGTCTAAATGTTTCTTATCTCTTTTTAAAGATCGATAGACCCAATTGGAGGGAACGCCCAAGACTTCTTCTCCGTGTATTTTATTCTTTGTGGCGGTTCGCTTTTTTAAAAAACTATCCATCAATCTAAAGAGTTGTAAACATTCACTTTGGGTATCGGTAAGTGCATTATATAAAGGAACGTCTTGGGTTAATTCATACTCACAAATGGCTTTTGAATCACTCTTGTCTGTTTTTACTTTGGCTAATTTCATCTGGATAAATCGTTTTACCGATAAAGGATTTACTACGGAAACTGCCACTTTTTTCTTATACAGAAACTGAGCAAATCTGTAATGATAATAACCGGTAGCTTCCATCACTACCAAACTATCTTTAGAGAGTAGTTCTTGAAACTTCTTAAACCCTGTTTCTCTATTGGTAAATTGTAAATGACCTTGAACACTGCCATAACAATCAAAAACATCTTTACTAATGTCGATTCCAAAAGTTTCATTATATTTATTCATAAGATCTGATTTATGAAAGAATAACCTACTGAACTCACAACAACTTGAAATCGAGATCAACGTCTCACAGAACTGAACGTGATTTTTAGTAGAAAAGAGAGCGGATTATCAATGTTGTCGAAGTCTAAAGCTTCAACGTATATAGTAACCTTAATGCTCTCTTTTATTCTTTCTGATTAGGGGTCTAATTTATTAAAAGACAAACTTGAGCAGTATATAAAAAATTGCTGGTGTTTGGCTTAAATAAAGGTCGTTGCTTGTTTTGTTATGTCTGAATTTCCTTCGGAAATTCCTCGCACACAAAACCGCAACTTTCCACATACATAAACGTTTCCATTAATACAAAAAAACTTTGCAAATTCAATAAAATGTAGTAACTTTGTAATTACAAAATAGAATTATGGAAACAGCAATTATACAAATCGGAAATTCAAAAGGTCTCCGTTTAAGCAAGACGATTTTGGAAAAGTACAATATAAAAGACAAAGTTGAAATGATTTTGGAAAAGGGACAAATAATCCTAAAACCTATTGATAGTCCAAGAAAAGATTGGGGAAAAGCCTTTGAAAAAATGCGTGAGAATAATGACGACAGATTACTTTTTAATGACGTATTCGAAGATGAAAACTTTGAGGAATGGAATTAAAACAATATTCAATAGTACTGGTAAACCTTGACCCGACAATTGGTAGCGAAATTAAAAAAACTCGTCCTTGTGTAATTATATCGCCAAATGAAATAAATAAGTTTCTGAAGACAATTGTTGTTGCGCCAATGACAACGAATTTGAAAAGATATCCGACCAGAATCGAAGTCAAGCATAACGATAAAAAAGGAATGATTGCAATCGACCAAATCCGAACAATTGACAAATCTAGAATATTAAAAAGGTTTGATCGCTTATCAAAATCTGAAATACAGAAATGCAAAAATATTATACGAGAAACATTCGTTGATTAAATTATAATCTGAATAATATCGTGGAAAGTACTAATGGCAACACCGTATAAAATTAATTGCTGGTAAAAGCCAATTAACGAAAGTCCTCGCGGACTTTCTATCTGTGATTTATTTGCTAACTTTAGTTCTTAAACACGCAACGAAATCATACACAAACACGTTGCAACAAGTAAAGAAAATCAAACCTTATGAAATACAAATTTAATCGTAAAACAAAATTTGAATTCCGAAATTTAATGGTCGTTTCAATCATTTTTATTGTTCTATTATGCTTTTCTTGTAAGGAAGAATCCAACTCGTTAAAAAACACAGAAGGTGATTTAATAACGAAAATAAATGCTGTCCAGAAGCAAGTGATGGCACAAGGAAATATGACAGAAGTAGAGGAACAGGCTTTATTAAGTTTATGTAGCATTGTGTCGCATGATGACGGTTTAGCAACTTATACTACTGACAATAGTATGATATTAAAAGATGTAGAAATTACCCCAGTGTATAATGGCTGTGAAGAACTCTCAATAGAAGTAACAAGAGAATGTTTTAATAATAAAGTATCGACATTTATTAAGCGAGAGTTTAATTTGAGTGTATCTAAAGATTTAAATCTTTCAGAACCAAAACTGGTAGAAGCTTTTTTTATAATCAACGAAAACGGAAATTTAACTGGCATGAAAGTGAGAGATTCAGAAGTAACCGTTCAGGCAGAAATCTTAAGAGTGCTTAGAAAAATGCCTGTGATGAAACCTGCTATCCACAATGGTGAAAGTGTTTCTGTATTATGTTCTATCATAGTGAAATATGGAAATAATGTAGAAGTTGATGTTGTTTATATTTCTGAAAGACCCGATTAACCTTTAATAATACTAACTAAAAAAGCCAGTTGTCAACAATGGCTATAAGTAATTGCAAGTTCTCGCCTACTTCTGAAAATCCTATCGGATTTTCACCTTGGCGTGTACTTGCAAAATTAAGTACTAACACACGCAACTACTCATAGCCGAGACCTTTAGATAGCATATAACAAAACCCAAAAAACAGAATTATGAAGCTTACTCTTTTCTTTTTAAGTCTACTAATTATCTCGTGCTCTACTAATGAAAAAAAACAAAACACCAATTTGCAGACAGAAGTCCCACGCTGCCGCACGAATCCTTTTGTGTGGTGGTAGAAAAGAATCTAGCTTTTTTATAAAAAATGATTATAAATTACATACTCCATAAAATCATGTTTATTGTAGTGCTAATGATTATCAAAATTTAAAAGTATTAATTTGATGATGTTAGTACCTTAAAGTATAATAGTTAATAAATTATAATACACGAAAGAATTCGTGCGGTAGCGGAGTAGCAGGTCGGTAAATCTTTGTACTCAAATTCGCAACTATTCTTGAAATGAGGATTTCAGAAGTTTTCTAAAATACAAAAAGCATAGATTCTTATAGCGATTTGTGAGATGCCTTTTGGATAATTTGGCAGCTTAAAAACTATTTTTTATATTGGTTGAATGCAAGAAGACTTCCTACATTACGTCTGGCAGCATAAAAAAATGACCCTCAAATCGTTGAAAACCACTGCTCAGGAAACGATAATTCTTAAAGCGGTTGGCTTAGCAAACACGAATTCTGGGCCCGATTTTTTTAATGCACAACTTCGTATCGGCACACAATTCTGGGCTGGTAACGTAGAAATTCATGTGAAGTCATCCGATTGGTATGTGCACCATCACGAAACGGATACGGCCTATGATAGTGTCATTTTACATGTTGTTTGGGAACACAATATGGAAATATATAGAAAGGACAATACGCCAATTCCAACCTTAGAACTCAAAAACTATGTCCTTCCACATACCGTCACTAATTACACCACTTTAATAAATCAAAAAAATGACTGGATCCCCTGCGAACCAATTATTTCGGAGGTCGATTCTTTCACAATGAGTCATTGGTTAGAGCGTTTGTATTTAGAGCGTTTGGAAACAAAATATAAAGCGATTGAAATACAACTTGTGGAATCTAAGCATGATTGGGAGGCGGTGTTGTTTTGGCAAATTGCTAAAAATTTCGGACTCAAAGTCAATGGGGATGCGTTTTCAAGCATCGCTAAATCAATCGAATTTTCAGTCATTCGAAAATCACAACATGATATTTTTCAATTAGAAACGCTATTTTTTGGGCAGTCTGGACTTCTTGAAACGGATGCACAAGACATTTATATATCCGATCTAATAGAAAACTATAAATTTTTAAAAAATAAATTCTCATTAACAAATGTAGGCGTATTGCCAGTGCAGTTTTTTCGATTACGCCCTCCTAATTTTCCAACCATACGATTGGCGCAATTGGCAACCCTTTATAGTCAACAAACAAATTTATTTTCAAAACTAATGGAAGCACGTTCTTTAGAGGAGTTACATGCTATTTTTGAAGGTGGTACTTCAACGTTTTGGGAGACACATTACACCTTTCAAAAAACTTCAAAATTCGCACCAAAAAAACTCACAAAGTCATTTATTAATCTATTGATCATCAATACGATTGTGCCTATTAAGTTTGCTTTTAATAAATTCAACAGACACGCGACCCAAGAGGATGTAGTGGCTATTATGCAGAAAATCCCGATGGAACATAATAGTATCGTTGATAAATTTAATTCGTTGTATGCGTTTGGAAAAACAGCTTTGGATTCTCAAGCGTTGATCCAGTTAAAACAAAACTATTGTTCAAAAAATAAATGCCTTCAATGCGCAATTGGTAGTGCGCTATTGAATCGAAATTCATAAATTGCAGTATGAAATTATTTTATAAAGGTCTTTTTAATTTACAAAAATATGGATTCTACGTGTGTCAGCGTATTGCCGACCGTTTTGGAATGCGTGCCAAAGTGGTTCGGACGTCTTTTATCTACGTGACGTTTGTAACTCTCGGATTTGGGTTTGCCTTTTATTTATTTTTAGCATTTTGGATCCGCATAAAGGATTTGTTATATACTAAAAGAACCTCCGTTTTTGATATTTAAGCTATGGATAATCCATTTATAAAACTCTTTAGATCAAAAATAAATACAGCAATTATTCTATTGATTCTTTTGTTACTTACCGGAGTTGTTGGATTTAAACTGATGCCCGAATACACATGGATTGATGCGGTTTACATGACTGTTATCACCATTACTACTGTAGGATTTGGTGAGGTTCATCCCTTAGATCCAGAAGCAAAAATATTTACAATTTTCTTGATACTAACTAGTGTCATTATTGTAGGGTATGCACTTAAAATTATTACAGAATATATAATTTCAAAAAATGATATTTCCGAACTAAAACATAAAAAGATGCAAAAACAAATTGATGCACTTTCTGACCATATAATCATATGTGGATTTGGAAGAAATGGACAGCAATCAGCCAAAAAATTACGCGCCCATAATCGCCCTTTTGTAGTGGTTGAATCGAATAAAGAACTCATTGATAAGCATGAAGGTAAAGGATTTCTTTTTGTTTGGGGAAACGCCAACGATGACCAAGTTCTTCATGCTGCAGGAATTGAACGCGCAGAATGCCTAATATCTGCTTTACCCGATGACTCCGACAATGTGTTTGTGGTGTTGTCGGCGCGTCAAATGAATGCCTCTATGAGGATCATTAGTCGAGCTTCGCTTCAGTCCTCCGAGAGTAAACTTAAATTTGCGGGGGCTAATAATGTAATTTTACCCGACCAAATAGGTGGGAATCACATGGCGTCTTTAGTGGTTGTACCTGATTTGTTAGAGTTTATTGATAATCTATCGATAGTTGGTGATTCAACTATCAATATAGAGGAAATTGCTGTTGAGAAATTGTATGATACTTCCCAGATTAAAACCATTCAAGATTTAGAACTAAGAAAAATAACAGGCTGTAATGTCATTGGTTATAAAGATGCCTTAGGGAAATACACCATCAACCCGGAAGCCAATCAAAAGTTAGTCCCTAATTCTAAAGTCATTGTTTTAGGCCGTCCTGAGCAAATTCAAAATTTGAATTCTACGTATAATATTGATATTAAATAATCCTTACAAGGTCTAATCTAAAAATAGCAACTGAATTTTATTAACTCATTTATTTTCACCATATTGTTCGCTAATTAACCACCACCATAATTTTTATCTATGAAAACATACATTCAAACTATAATTGCTTTGATTTTACCTTTTATGTCCTTTGCACAAGAAAAAGGGCTCGATCAACGAATTGACGAAGCATTTAAACCCTTTTCTGATGCTATTTCGAGTGTCATATTTTTTGAAATTATTGGGGTACCATTTGTTTTAATTCTTTTAGTTGGGAGTGCCTTATTTTTCACTATCTATTTTGGTTTTGTAAATATTAGAAGGTTTCCAACGGCCATTAATGTTGTTAGAGGTAAATACGATGAACTAGATGAAGGGCATGGTGCACAAAATTCTGACTTAGCTATTGACGGCGATATTGTGGATACTATTAAAGATGAAAGTCAGGACGGTGAGGTGACTCATTTTCAGGCTTTGGCAACTGCCGTTTCTGGAACCGTTGGAAATGGTAATATAGCAGGGGTTGCATTGGCGATTGCTTTGGGCGGACCAGGGGCTACTTTTTGGATGATTGTTTGTGGATTATTAGGGATGTCTTCAAAGTTTGTAGAATGTACCTTAGGCGTACAATATAGAGATGTTGGTGAAGATGGAACCGTATATGGTGGTCCAATGTATTATATAAGTAAGGGTTTAAAAGAAAAAGGGTTTGCAACTTTAGGAAAAATTGCTGCAGTATTCTTTGCAATTTTTTGTATTGGAGGTTCTTTTGGAGGTGGTAATGCCGCTCAATCCAATCAGGCCACTATTGTTTTGAAAGATTTAATGAATTTACAGAGTAGCGCAGCTGGTTTTTGGATCGGAGTTGTTTTAGCTGTTTTAGTTGGGATTATTATTATTGGAGGAATCAAACGGATTGCACAGGTTACGGAAAAAGTAGTGCCTTTTATGGCCGTCATGTATGTCGTCGCATGTCTATACATCATACTAAGTAACTTCACGCTGATTGATGATGCAATTTCGTTAATCCTTAAAGAAGCTTTTGAGCCTACAGCAATTGGAGTTGGTAGTTTTATTGGTGTTTTGTTGGTTGGTTTTAAAAGAGCAGCTTTCTCCAACGAAGCCGGAGCAGGATCTGCGTCTATTGCACATTCTGCGGTTAAAACTAAATATTCAGCTTCCGAAGGTTTAGTCGCTTTACTGGAGCCGTTTATTGATACGGTTGTTATTTGTACAATGACAGCTTTGGTAATTATCATTTTCAATTTCGGTGGCGCATTTCAATATGGAGGAGAAGGTTCTGTAATGATCGATGGTATTTCTTATGAAGGTGCTGGGATAACATCGATGGCGTTTGCACAATACATTCCTTATTCAAATATTTTCTTAACCATTGCAGTAGTTTTGTTTGCGGTTTCGACCATGATTTCTTGGTCCTATTATGGCCTACAATCTTGGAAATATTTATTCGGTAGAGGAAAAGTAGCTGATTTAGTTTATAAATTATTATTCTTAACTTTTGTGATCATAGGAGCTTCGGCGAGTATGAAGTCTATTTGGGACTTCTCTGATGCGATGATTTTCGCAATGGTATTCCCTAATATGATAGGATTATTCTTCTTATTTCCTGCTGTAAAGAGAGAGTTAACTAGATATCTGAAAGCGATTAAAAAATAGGAATGGTTGCCCTATAATGAAATTTTACACCTACTTTTCACGCCAACAACGATTGGCGGTTGTCCTATTGACCCTAATAATCATTTCTTTAGAATTGATGCTGGTTTTAAGGAAGTCATCTCCTTCCGAATCACACAAAATTGAACCTGAAACTTATTTGAAATTTCAAAATGAGATGGATAGCTTAATCGTCCATAAACTAGATAAATCAACTCCAAAAATATATCCATTTAACCCAAATTATATAACCGATTATAAAGGCTATACACTTGGGATGAGTGCCCCAGAGATCAATCGACTGCATCAATATCGTGCTCAAAATAAATGGGTAAATTCTGAGAAAGAGTTTCAGCAGATTACCAAAGTATCCGATTCATTACTCAGTACAATTGCGCCCTATTTTAAATTTCCGGAATGGGTAACAAAATCTACTCAAAAAACGACTTCAAAATCGTATAACACGATTAAGTCGTTTGAACAAAAAATAGATTTAAACAAGGCGACTGCAGAGCAGCTTCAAAAGGTAAACGGAATTGGTGCTTTTTATTCGGAGCGTATCATTAGATTCAGAGATTCATTTGAGGGTGGTTTTATCTCGGAGATACAATTGCAAGATGTACGTGGATTAACTCCAGAAGTAATCGAAAATATTCTAAAAAAATTCACTGTTAAAACGCCAAGACACATCAAAAAATTAAACTTGAATGTAGCGACAGTAGATCAGTTGGTGAGCATTCAACACATCGACTATGAATTGGCTTATGAAATTATCGAACAGCGAATGTTAAAGGAAGGTTACAGTGGTATTGAGGAATTAACAAAAGTTAAAGGATTTCCAATTGAAAAATTAGAGATTATTAAATTATATTTGTCAATCAATTGAATTATATGGATTTTAATTATTCAGAAGAGCAACAATTAATAGCCGTTGCAGCGAGAGAATTTGCGGAACAATACATTAAACCCCACATTATGGAATGGGATGAATCTCAGCATTTCCCTGCCGATGTACTTCACAAAGCTGGTGAGATGGGTTTTATGGGTGTTTTTGTTCCAGAAAAATATGGTGGATCCGGATTTGGATATCACGAATATATAGCAATTATTGAAGAAATTTCTAAAGTTGATCCCTCAATTGGACTCTCTATAGCAGCACATAATTCACTGTGTACGGGTCATATTTATTATTTTGGAAATGAATCTCAAAAACAAAGATGGTTACCCAAATTAGCATCAGGCCAATGGATTGGAGCATGGGGTTTAACAGAACACAATACAGGAAGTGATGCCGGAGGTATGAATACCACGGCTATTAAAGACGGAGATCATTACATTCTCAATGGATCTAAAAACTTTATAACGCATGGTCGCAGTGGTGATATTGCTGTGGTTATTGCACGAACAGGAGAAAAAGGAAACTCTCATGGGATGTCGGCTTTTGTAATTGAAAAAGGCACACCAGGATTTTCATCTGGGAAAAAAGAAGACAAATTAGGAATGCGCGCCAGTGAAACGGCTGAGCTTGTATTTGATAACTGCCGTATTCACAAAGATAATTTATTAGGCGAAGAAGGGGAGGGGTTTATCCAATCATTAAAAGTTTTAGATGGAGGTCGAATTTCAATTGGAGCATTATCGTTAGGGATTTCAAAAGGGGCTTATGAAGCCTCCTTAAAATACTCCAAAGAGCGCGTGCAGTTCGGAAAACCAATTTCAAGTTTTCAAGGAATATCGTTTAAGTTAGCAGATATGGCTACAGAAATTGAAGCCTCAGAATTATTACTTCACAAAGCGGCTTTTTTAAAAAATAATGGAAACAAGGTTACAACTTTGGGTGCTATGGCCAAAATGTTTGCCAGTGAATCTTGTGTTAAAATTGCGAATGACGCCGTTCAAATCCATGGCGGATATGGTTACACTAAAGATTATCCAGTAGAAAAATTTTATAGAGACTCTAAGTTATGTACAATCGGTGAAGGTACCACTGAAATACAAAAAGTAGTCATCTCAAGAAATATTTTAAAATAACTATTGCAGAACAATAATTAAGTTTATATTTGCACACGAAATCTAAAAGAGGGGAGGTTAAAAGACTATGTTAATAATACCAATAAAAGAAGGAGAGAATATAGACAGAGCGCTAAAACGTTTCAAGCGAAAGTTTGACAAAACGGGAACAAAGCGATCTTTACAAACGCGCAAGCAGTTTATAAAGCCATCTGTGAAACGTAGAGCACAAATTCAAAAAGCTCAATACATTCAAGGATTAAGAGACGCAGAGAATTTATAATTTTCTAAATTGATAAAACGACAAAGCACCTTATTTATAAGGTGCTTTTTTTTTAAATAGTTTTCAGATTCTTCTTGAAATGTTAAAAAACTTTGATAATTCATATTTTTTATTAAATTTGGTTATAACCAAATCTTATATATTATGAATACAAAATCTTTTTTATTGTCAGGAATCGTTGGTACCATTGTTTATTTCCTTCTGGGATGGCTTTTTTATGGCATCCTTTTTACAGACATTTACCCTTCAGATGCAGAAAAATGTATGCTTTTAATGACCCTAGGTTGCTTGTTTTATGCGTTTACATTCGCATTGATATTTAACCGTTGGGCACAAATAAGCACTTTTGTAACAGGGGCTAAGGCCGGCTTTTTTATTGCACTTCTTTTGGTACTGAGCATGAGTTTTTTCATGTATGCTTCTAAGGATGCTTTAGATTCTAATTTCGCAATCACTGTAGCTATCGAAAGTGTGTGTGGAGCTATAATGGGCGGAGTCATCGCTCTTGTTATAGGGAAAACAAAAGCCTAACATCTTGTTGTAATTGAATTATATTCCTAGTATAAACTTTCAGTTTTTACTGGGAATATTTCAATAATTAATGTATATTTAGAAAGATAATACAGAATTGAATGCTTGTTCAGAAATTCATAGATTATTTACTGTTAGAGAAAAAATATTCTCAACATACAGTTGTGGCCTACCAGAAAGATATTGACTCGTTTCAGTCCTTTCTTATGGAAGGATTTTCAACTTCAGAAGTCTCAACAGCAAACTATTCACAGATTCGGAGTTGGATTGTTCAACTTGTAGATAGTCAAATCACCAATCGAACCATCAACCGAAAGATATCGTCCTTAAATAGCTATTATAAGTTTTTATTAAAGATTCAATCTATCGAATCCAATCCTTTAGCAAAGCATAAAGCCCTTAAGGTGAGTAAAAAAATTCAAATTCCTTTTTCTGAAGTGGAAGTGAATACCGTTTTAGACAGTATTCATACAGCTACCTTTGAAGGGGTGCGGGATAAACTAATCGTAGAACTTTTCTATTCAACAGGAATGCGTAGAATCGAACTTGTGCAACTCCAGCTTCAAGATGTTGATGTTTCACAAGGGCTTATAAAAGTATTAGGCAAGCGAAAAAAAGAACGCTTCATTCCGTTATTACCAACAGTCCTAAAAACTTTTGAAGCGTATTATACGGAGCGTTCCAAACTAGAAACAATAAAAGACAGCTCTGTATTATTTCTAACCAAGAAAGGGACTAAAATATATGAAATGCTTGTCTATAGAATCATTACTAATTATTTTGGAAGTATATCTTCTAAAGTTAAAAAGAGTCCGCATATTCTCAGGCATTCTTTTGCGACCCATTTATTAAATAATGGTGCCGATCTAAATGCTGTAAAAGAATTATTAGGTCACTCCAGTTTAGCAGCCACGCAAGTCTATACACATAATAGTGTTGCTGAACTCAAAAAAGTATACGAAAAATCACACCCTAGGACGTTATCCTAGTTATTAATACTAACCATTAAAATAATCCTATGAAAGTACACACACAATCCGTGAATTTTAATGCCGATCAAAAATTAATTGACTTTATTCAGAAGCGAATGGACAAATTAGATTTATTTTTTGATAAAATTATCAAATCAAATGTTTATTTGAAGGTAGAAAACACTTCAGAAAAAGAAAACAAAATATTTGAAGTACAGTTATCAATCCCTGGGGATACGATCGTTGTAAAGAAGGTTTCTAAGACTTTTGAAGAAG
>Ga0209632_10003766_pt1 | contig 13694 bp, 27 predicted proteins | sample COG_10_FD_184754 | JGI IMG/M metagenome (GOLD analysis project Ga0209632, IMG submission 184754) | Pelagic Microbial community sample from North Sea - COGITO 998_met_10 (SPAdes) (version 2) | ecosystem: Environmental > Aquatic > Marine > Neritic zone/Coastal water | place: Helgoland, sampling...
TTCATTGCTATGAGATTGCGATAAGAGTATCGTGAATCATGTGACGAGTTTTATAATCGAGAATTCGACCCTCTTCGTCTTGTGGTAGATCATTCAACATCTCTTGCATATCTTGACTAAGAACCTCACAAATGCAAGCAATTTTGCGATAAATTCCGATTTCTTTGTATTTTAGAATAGCCCATATCGAATCAACTTGTGCATCGTTAGCTTGAGCGATAAGATTGAGCAACTTTATATCTTGTGTTTGTATTTCCATAATTGTATTAAATTTAAAAGGTTGCAACTTTCCATTGTGATCTTGGAGTATCATCATCTCCAACAAAATCATAACCAATATCAAGAACAATATCATAAATCTCTCCGCAAGTTAACTCATATCCTTTCATGCGACTTTGAATTTGCTTGAGGGTTGGCTCTTCACCAACTTCATGCTTGTTCTCGATATAGTTGCGAATCGCAATCGTTTCCATGTCTGAATCATCTTCCTCATCATGGCAACTGCAATTTTCACAATCACCAAAGCACTCATCATCTTCATCGAAGTCATCATCATTCGATCCGTAGATGGGCTTGTTTGCCTCGTAAACAGGTTTAAAGAGTTCGGTACGAGTATCAGTAATATCTGCCACTACTTCGTACTTGCTCACACGCAACTTTTGGAAATCACAATCAGTTGGAACACTAACTGCATCAGATGGATCGAATTTCACAACAAGCAATCTGCCATCGCTACTTGCCCACTCATTTGCATAGTCGTAACTACCAACATGAAGACCGAAACTACAATGATGATCTTTGTTATCATCAACGCATCTGCGAGCAACCTCGATAGTTGCACCAACTTCATTCAAAATTTGATGTCGTTCGTTGGTTTTGCCTTGCACGACAATAGTGTCTGCATTGCCTGTTTGTGACCAAAAATCACCTTGAACACCTTTGTAACCAAGCACCATGCCATCTTCATCGTTTGGCAATGCTCGATAACTCAAAAAGGTATACAATTCATTGACGCTATTGGCACTTGGATTGGCTTGCAAGCGAGTTATAAAATTCACAAGCGGAGCGGAATCCTTCATGCCACTACGAAGCATCTCGATGAGTTTATCAACCACAACACCATGTAGTCGATGACCTTTGTAGTAAACTACTTCATCCTTGACTTCAATGTCGCCTTGGATAAAATTTTCAACTGATTTTTTAATGTCAATCAAATCTCCAAGATCATCATATCTTGCATCAAGAATTGCTTTCTTTGCAAGAGTATAATTTACATGATCTTTTCTCATTGAGTAAGGCTTACCTTCCCAAAAGATGGTGATTGAATTTTCGCTTATTGTATATGGTACTTTTTTCATTGTTATATAGTATATTCTATTTGTTTATGTTTGTCAAGTTTTAATTGTTATCGACCAAAAGAATGTAGTCAATCCAATCGTCAAAAGTTTCTTGCTCGGTTCTATATGAACATACACTATTGTGCATCACTTTGAGTAATGGATATTGCTTGGTAATCGAAAGAATTTCTGAAGCGAATTGTTCTGCATCAAACCCACAATCAAGATGAAACTCTAACCACTTAGCACCATTCTTTACTCGCTTGCTATTGATATAATTGATGCAGTAAATGCACTCTCTGCAATTATCATTAAGAACTGCGATTTTATAGTCTCGCTTGTTACGAAAAATAACATTGTCGTCACTTAATTTGTTAAGCGGAAACTTTGCACTATTGAACAATGGTTCAAGTTGGTTACGAGTGCATCTCAAGTCTGCAATATGCTTACTTGATTCAACAAGAAATTCTTTATAACTAGCTTTGGCGTTGCCAATGTGGTCTTGCAGATATTGCTTGCAATGTTCTCCGAGAAAGTCAAACAAATTAATCCATGAATCACTATCTAGTTTAGATACATCACTTGTACGAACGCCAATTAATCGAAAAGATTGTTCTTCTGAATCTTCTTTTGCTCTCTTGCGAATTCGCTTGGCAATGTTATAAACTCGTTCAAGTTCATAATCTTCATGGTCAATCTTGTAATTCTTGATCGGAATGTAAATAAGTTTACCATTCACAGAACCTTGTATCTTCTCGTCATTTTCTTGCAATGTTGAAATGTCATCTTTGACACTTTTCCAATAGTCAATGTTTCTGTACTTGCTACTATCTTGACGCATCTCGAAAAGTGGAATGTGTGCCCGACTACCATTGCTCTTGCGAACACCACTATAATCGGGTTTTTCCTTGACTACCTTGGAGGTGTAGCGAATGTACTTGTCGCTAATCTTGTCAAAGTGCCACTCGTTGTCGATAGTTGCTTGTGCATCGTCAGTAAGTGCATTGATAAAATATACAACTTGTAGATTCTCGTCTTCATTGAACAATGTTCTTGCACGAAGATTGTTTCCATGAGATGAACTAATATCTTGTATGATAAACAATCCATCTTCACGACAATTTATGCGACTTGTTTTGCTACTACGCACACGAAAACCATTGCGAGCATCACTATCACTTTCTCTAGTTGTTTCGGTAAGAATTAGAGTATCAGTCATACCATAAGGTCTGCTAAAACCGAACGCATCAATCTTAATGCCTTTCCATTCAAACGAACCTTCAAATGCTCTTTGTAAAGTGTTTGGCAATGAATTTATGATTCTTGCATAATTTGCTTTTGCTTCGTACAAGTCTTTAGAATCGCTCAATTTTTCTGATGCGATTGCCTTGACTTCTCGCATCACTTCAACCATTCTTTGCACAATAAACTTTTGTGTTGGTTTGTTGTACTCCAACGCCTCACGACTATGATGAAGTTTTACGCATCCAAGAGGAACACGAAGATGAAAGTTTGATTCTTCAAGCACCGATTCGATGATTTTGATTTGTCGATCATCTTGAACATAATTCTTGACATTGATACTGCTTGCATCAAGTGGGTAAGCGACTCTGCCCATAATTACTTTTGCTTTCTCGTGACTGCGAGAATAATAATTGTACCCACTTTCTTGTTCAGTAAAAAACCAATCGCCATCTTTGCCTTCAAGAATAACTTTAGGTTTGACAATTAGATTGTCTATACCCTTAAACTTGGGCATATCTTTGTCAGAGAAAAACTTGAAAAACTTTTTGCAATTATCTCGGAAACTTTCGATGTCTGATTCAGAGATTGCAACTTGAACCTCTAAACCTGTTGGTTCGTTGGTTGGTTCGTTATGCAACTCGACAATCTTGGTATCGTCATGCTCGTCTACAAAAATGTTGTAGCTAGTTTTGACTCCACCATGATACGACACACAAGTGAAGTTGTCACCATAAGAGAGGGGAGCAAACTTGCCGATGCCGAAAGCACCAATATAGTTATTACTTGTGCGTTTGGTACTCTTGCCATACTTAGAGTATAGTCCGAACACATCTTCTTTGCTAAGTCCACCGCCAAAATCTCTCACACAAAAATTTGTGTTGAGCTTGGTTGGAAGGGTGATTTCTATCTTACGCTTGCTATTAGCTTCAGTATTAGCATCAAGTGCATTGGCACTAATCTCACGAATAACTGCAAGTTGTGTGTTAGAATAGTTGTTACGAAGCAAACTTGCGACATAACGCATATCTTCCGCATCAATCGTGCAATTTACTGAATCAAAGTCATGCGAGGTGACTACTTTTTTGTTTTTGTTTTCTGCAATAATCATAATTTTTTATGTTTGTGTTTTTTAAGTAAGAATATAGTATCTCATATATTCGGATTTATGTCAAGTGTTTTTTTCTGAAAGTTCGTAAGCGACTCGTAATAAACGATTTAGGCAACCAATTTCTTCAATGTGTATCTGCTCATCCTCTTGTGTGGTGATTGGATAATCTTGAATGTCTGAAATTTTTTGTTCGATTAAGTTTATAACTTCATTCATAATTCTGTTGATTTAAGTGGTTCGCAAAGATGTGCGTTAAACACATGATTTTGTTTAGTTAGTTGTTTATACTTTTTTTTTGCTTCTTTTAAATCTACGAACGATTCCCAATGATGCGAGAGAATGTGCATCTGCGTTAATCGTGTACTCCATGCTACTATATAAAATTTCATGTGTTATTATTGAGTCTATCAAAATTGCATGATATGTCAAGCATTTTGTTGTGTTATTAATAAAAAACTAATGTTTTGTTGTTGTAATGTTGGTTTGTGCATCTTTTATCATGCGTTGTGAATCATTTCTGCAACTTTTGATTAACAATTTGATTTGTCCATCATTATGATGCACAAATTATTGTAATCGTCCACCCCCATCAATTACATTACGCAAGCAACTAGATTGTCCCTTGCGAGAAGAAACTGCTTTCGCTTTATCAAAAGCATCTGAGCTTGCGTACTGCACTAAAATTGGTGTACTTTTATCTAAATATACCATCATACCCTTGCGAGGTTGTGATGCTAACTCCTTTTCGTGCTTCACAATCGAAGCGTTCATGTCTGCAATAAAATCTATCATGTCAATATACTAGATTAGTTGTTGATTGTTGTCAAGCATTTTTTTCAAGCTCTTCTTCAAGCTCATAAATGCCTCTATGGTAATACTTTAGATTATATTGTTCTGCAAATTGTTTTGCCAAAGATACAAAACTATCTGACCTATCAAAAGATTCGTATATGTCTGCATCTTCATACCAAGACTCGTAAGTTGAAATCATCAACTGAAAAGTTCCATCGAATCGCAAATATTTTTCCATCCATTTAGGCGTATCATCTCCACCTTTTTCATAAAGATGAACTTGACCCACATGGTTGGGGTAAAACTTCATGTGTTTCTTGACAGGCGATCTCATTATCCGACCTTCAAAGATTTTGCAAAGTTCCCAATTCGGCTCTTCTGTTTGATTTGTTCTTCTAAAAAATACTGAATGTGCTTCTCCGCTCATTCAAACAATTATGACAGAGAAACAATCAATGTCAACACTTTTTTTCAAAATAGTTGTAACTCATTGAGTTACCGCGATTTACGAATCATCCAATGCGACTAAACAAAAATTCCAAGACCTCTGCCTTGTTGGGTAAATCTGATTCCTCTATTAACTGAATCAAAAATTTTGTTTGATTAGCGACTCCACGATTGTATCCTCGACTATAATATACTTCTTCTGTTGATGTATCAATGTCCATGTATTATATTATTTATAATATCACTTTCGTCAATCCAACGATTTGACCAAGGACACAATTTTTCTATTTTGAGTATCTCAAGATTCCAATGCCGATGTTCAATCATGTCAAGTTGAAACTCAAGTGCTTGTTCGGCACTTTCTGCCATGTAATAATGTTTATTTAATTGTACGCAATTTCTTCTTCGATAAGTTATTCGATACTCAAATTGTCGCTCCATATTTTATTTTAATCTTTTTGATCGATCTTTATACTCTTGTAGTAAAAATGATTCGCCCTTCAATGATTGTTTATTTATTTTGTCTTTATTTTCTCGTATTTCTTTTGGAGAGTATCCCCAAAATGTAATATCCCAAAGTATCAAACCCGCAAGTTTAGTATCACTAATACCTTTAGATGCAACCACTTCACATTCAATCAAGTCTTTCCATTCTACAAAATCTAAAACTGCACAATCATCTTCATTGCAAATATGTATGCAATATGTGTCAGCAATATGTTCTATTTTTATTATGTTTTTACCTTCTTTTTTTTGTAAAGAAATTAGTTGATCGTATGATCTTTGTAAATTGACAGAAAATAGTTCGATCTTATTCTTGGAATAGTCTTGAAGATATTCTTTAAATATTGCGTTAAAAATGTTTTTGTATGATGTTTTCGTAAGTAATTGTCGTAAGGTCATACAAATATATACACCTTATATTTACATCATAATCGTTCGCTACTCCAATAAATATTATCAAACAACACAAGCTCAATACTGCTTGTATGCTCAACTTCCACTCCAACAGGCTCATATTCTTGCACAACTTCATCGTTGTGTTTGTAAAAAAATTCTTCATGCTCACTTGCACAAACTACATCTATTATATTGTATTCTTTATTTGTCATCATTTCTGTCCCAATTTAAATATTTAAATAACCAAGTTGCGAAATCTTTCAAGTCATAAATGTATCGACTTGAGTTGCCTTGCCCTAGCCAAAAAGCACTTTGCTTGATTAATGTTTCATGTCGATTGCTAATTGTTTCGAGTTGTTCAATGCTCATTTCATCTCCTATATTTTCATACATAAGATTGATAGCATTCATTGTGTTCTGTATTTGCTCTTCTTCGTTACACATTTTGTGAAAATAGTTTTTCAATATAAGAATCTAATCCTTGCATTATTTTATTTGCGAGATTTTCTCTTGCACTTTCACTTGCAATATTTATTTGAGAGTCTTTCATCTCATCAAGTATTTGTAGTATTATTTCTTTCATGTTCATTAGTATCTCATATATTTGAGAATTTGTCAAGAACAATTTTATTAGGTTGATGTAAAGTCATCATAGTCAGCACATTCGGGATCAAAAATTGGAAACAAGTAGCTGAGTTGATTGCCGTCCGCATCCTCTTCCATTAGTGCCTCATACCTTATTTGACCCGCTACTTCATGCCACAATCCACCAACCATTGTATTTGTTTTAAATACAGGATCAAATGTAACATCCATGTGATATGCTACAAATTTTTTACTTCTCTCGCCAATGTCCATTGTCGCAATCTTTTGTACACAATGCCAATGATTCTAGGTCATAATTTGCTTGGGTAAATGATCCAAAAAAACAACGCTTGTCCATCTGATCCCACATTTTTTGTAGCATTTCATTGCGTTTATTTATTGGAAATTTGTTTGCGATTTGCCCAACAATCGGTTTCCAAAATGTATAACTTGTTCGCTTTCTTATTTGCTTTTCACTATGAAAAACTTTAACACCTTTATTTGCAAAAAAATCATTTACATTTAAGCATTTAAATTTTAGCAATCTTTCTGCTTGTGTCATTTTATTGTGCCTTGTTCGATTAAACTTGCGAATGTATTGAATACTCGTTCGTGACGAGATTTGTATATTTCTTGAATGCCAATGATGGTATTTAATATTTGATCTTCTGATGCAGGTTCGGGTGCATCTGAAATTATATACAATAATGTATCAAGGTCTTCAATAACGGATGACATTTCCATGATTCGATCCTCAAGATCAAAACGATCAAGTGGTTTGTCGCTTAATTTTTGTAATGTATTTGAATATTTGTTCATTGTTTTTTCTGCTATTTCTTTTAGAGATTCCTTGACAGAATCTTCGTAAGTTGGATGATCGTCTCCTGTTATTTGTGTCATTTTTCGTATGGTTTGACATCGCCATTTTGATCAAGTTTTTGATCTTCATATTTGGCAACAAGTCGTCTGTAAATTTCCATTTTTGCACAATCCAAAACACCAACTATGTCATTGTATGTTTGGTAGCTTTCATTATTTGATTCAATATATTTTGCAATTAGCTGATGTATTGCATAGTTTAAATCTCCCGCACATTCAAATTCTGAGAGTTGTAGTGCAACCAAGCCTTTATCAACTTTTTCTTTGCTTTCTTTTGAAATGTATGGCATATTATTGTTCCTCTTCGATGAAGCGATTGAGTGTATCCAATCGACTATATGCACTATCCAATAATTCAAGTGCTTCTTCTGCGTTATTGTAAAAATCTTTTGTGGAATGGTCGCCAATACCAACTGCTTTTTGACCCAAAAGATCGAGCGTTAATTTTGCTTTAGCGACATCCGCTTCAGCAGATGTCCTCAACATATCTTGTAATTTATTCATTGCCTGTAATTATATACCATATTTGGAAACAAGTCAAGAGAGAAAGTGTCCCGACCGCCATAAATATTTCTTTAATTAAATTAATTTTTTGTTTCATTTGATGAACATCCAATTTCGAGAAGGAATTTTTTCCGATTCAGTTAATTGATAATACCAATCTCCATAATATTGCAAAGAGAGATTGTGTTTATTTGCAAAACAAAATTCATCGACCGCTTTTTTTACTCCGAAATTAAAACCAAAAACCCTCTCAAGGTCATGTATGTGGTAATCATCGCCCATCATTACTCCACCATATTTAAGTTTGGGATAAAAGAGTTCTAGGTCAGATTTTACTCCCTCATAAGAATGATTTCCGTCTATATAAATAAAGTCCAAGGAAGTTTTCGCAAAATGAGAATGTGCATCATTAGAGTATTGCCGAATGATTTCATATCTTCCCGAAAAATCTTTTAGATTATTTATTGTCGCTTCATAATCAGATTGGTGATCGTGTATGCTTTCATCGTATACGGATTTATCCTGCTCTTCCCAAGGATCAACTAAGTATAGTTTGCAATCATGCCATCCCTTTAGTAGTACCTTTGAGAATTTGCCTTGCTTCACTCCTATTTCAACCCCCTTACCATTGGGGCATAATTTATTTAAAAAAGATGTTATATTATTTCTATGTGTTTCGTAGCCTGTTGTAATTAATTTCATTCTAAATCTTTTAAAATATCATCTAATTGTTCGATTGTTATTGTTTCTGATTCGTCATAATCTTCGCATGGTTTGGCGAATTTTATTTGGTCGTAAGTTAATATATTTTCTTTGCTTTTATTTGCGTCTGCAAGCATCATATTTAAGGTATCAATAAGTTCTTCGGGACTTTCTGCGATCACCTCTGCCTCTTCGCTATGTGCAAATATTTCACCATCGTCATTGTACATGACTTCATAAAGACCATACGAATTTTTGCGTTTGATTATTCGGTAGTTCCACATATTATTTATAAATACTTTCTTTTCCTGTTCTTTTGTAGGCTTTTTTTACATACGATATAAATGTTTTTTCAGCAGTTGATTTATCTACCTTTGAATCTTGACCATATATATCATGTAGTAAAGTTTTAAATTTGTGGGGCATGACAAGATTAAGACCCGCACACTTGCGAAGAATAAGCATCGCATAACCATAAACTTCTTGACTTATATTACCCATTCTTTTATGACCTTGAATAAATTGAACATATTTTTCAGCAAATTGACCTCGATGAGCATTTGGTGATGAACTAATTGCCTTATTTATGTGTTGCTTGTGTGCCTTTTCGCTTTTTTTCTTGGGCTTTTTAAGGTAAGTTAATTTTCCACCTTTTACATCAAAATATAATTTATCTGTATTTATAAAATTGCAACGAATATCTTCATACAATTCAAATCCTACAAAAATTTTTGATTTATTTTCATCCAAGACATAGTAGTATTTGCAAGGTTTACCATTGAAATAACTAATCGCAGTCAAGCTATACTCATGGTATCTACCATTAGGTAATTGCTCATACTTTTGGCGAGCAATATCTCTACTAAAAAATTGTAATGGTTTTTTATCTTTTCTTTGTAAACCTTTTTTATGCAACAAGGAACTTCGATCACAAAAATACCAATTAGAATATTTATTGCTATCAAATTTTTGAATTTTTGTTTTGTAAATTTTCATTTTCTGTTGTTATTCCAAAGGTTATATATGCTTTTACCTAAACACACTACAATGATAATAGACGCAACAACCGCATCCCATCGTATATCAAGTTGTGGTATTTGGTCGATCATTCTTCGTCAATGTACCCGCATTATAGCCGTCTATTATCGATTTCATTGTCAATATTATGCCATATTTTTCCTTCCTTGTCAAGTTTGGAACTCCATAACATTAACTTTTTATAAATAGGATATAAAACTGCACCCATCCATTCAAAATACAAAAAATTACTAAGCAAGTCGCCGCAATAATATAAAATTTTGCTTGCGATTAATAATGACCAAGTGGGCATAGATTTTTCCTGAAAAGACCGTTCATTATCTTGGGGTTATATTTCAATCCCATTTTTTCGGAGCAAAATAAGTAACCTAACGGTTGACCTGATTTTATTAGGCATTCTTTAGTTCCAGATTTAGGGATCTCCCAAAAAGTATTTAAATTTATGGAAACATTTCCACCATGAGTCCATAAATGAGTAAAGTCACCTATCATTCCGTGACAAACCTTTGCTGGAATTTTATCTTTTTCAAAAAGAGCGTCGAGCGTTAATCCCCATGTCCCTTTTGGGAATCTCGCTTGCACAGGAAGGACAAACTTTAAATTGATGCAGTTCGGAAATGGATTATCCTCCTCGACCGACCCCCATTGTTCTATATCGTGACTCTCTATGCTCAGCGGGTTGACGCTGGAAACTTGTGAATTATCTGGATATTCCACATGATATCGACCATCATTATTGATACTTATGAAAGCTTCGTGAGGAGAGCGTAGGCAAAAACAGTTATTTAAATATTTTTTTATTCCAACACAATCTCTTATGTTTGCTTGATTGTTTCTAACCGATTGCTTGAATGATTGCAAGGTCTTTGGTTTATAGTTGAAATAAAGTTCTGCGGTTTTTTGTAAAGCTTTTTTCCATAAATTTGGAGGTTGCGATTTAACCCAATCGTGTTTATTATAATTTATTGGTTCTAGCCAATCTTGGAGATCAAGGTCAAAATCATCCAATCCTTTGTGATTGGCACTCCATGTCCATTCTATTTTTTTCATTTTAGTATCTTTTGATTGCGTTGACGATTGCCATTGCTCCGTCAACATTTCTTGTCATAACTGCTTCGCCTGTAGTGAGGAGTATTTTCCAGAACTTTTCGCGTTGCTTCACATATACTACATTAACAGGATTAATATAAAATTTTTCGTTATTTGCGTCTTCGATTGTTATCATTTGAATATATCTTCGTCTTGTTTGTACATATTGTCTTGAAATTCTTGTATTTTGCGATCTCTTGCTAGGCGTTCCATGCGTTCATCTTCGATGGGTAGGTGACCTTGCATATTACCTTGGTTCTCTTCATCGGTAAACCATTGATAGTCTAAATCAAAAATACTATCAACATTGCTTGGATGAAAACCTGCACTAACAAGCAAACCTTTGAATTGTTCTGCGAGATCATAAACATTTGAACCATCAAAAGATTCATCTGATTCGACACTATAAGTTTTATTGTGCAATGTAAGCGATAATTTCATGCGTTAATGATATCATTTCTTTTTTGTTTTGTCAAGCTTTTTTTTGCTTGCTAAAAAGTTTTGATCGAATATATCATCTTCATCGAAGGCATTGTATTCTCTTCTGAAGTTTTCGTATTCAACCCATAATTTGTCGTACCAAGTTTGGTGAAGTTGACTCATACCCATCAACATATTTAGCAACTCATCTTCTGTATATTGTTGGGGAGAATCTCCAATCGCATAGATGAGTGCATCAATATTGTCTTGAATGTTATTTAGGTTGCCTATTGCTTCTTCTAGTTTGTTCATTTACTTCTTGAATTTATTGTCAATCCATACCTTGTATGTATAAAGTGCCATCAGCATAAATGTGAGCAACAAGCCGTCGCCCCAAGGTAAGTTCCATAGTTCTGTTATTTGATCCATTGTTGTAGTTCTCTGTTTTTTAAACTCAATTCACTTTCTATATTTTCTGCCACATTTTGACCAACAGATATTTCGTGATCTTTAGACAAAGAGTTTAATAATTGAGCTAAATTTTTTCCTGTTTTAATTCTATAATCTTCCCCTGCAAGAAACAAATTTTCTGTGGTCATCAAAGTTAAATCATCTATTTTAATTAGAATGTGATTTACTGAATCTATGCTACCCCTTACGCCTAATTTTATCATTAGGCAATAATACTATTTTTTCTTTATTTTGTCAAGCTTTTTTTTGGTTTGTTTCCAGTTTATTTTAGAGTAATTGTCGCGAAATTGATTTGAGCTATTGTTTCGCGGCGAATCTCCTTTGCCGTTTTGATTATTTGAAGTTTTTTCTTTTGTCACGCCGTCAATATAAACATCACAATTGCCACAATAATAAACAACTCAAAAGCGTGATCCCAACGATAAAAAGAAAGTTTATTAAATAATTCATATATTTTTTTCATTTAATTAAAATATTTTAGTAGTAAGCGAATAGCTTTATCCTTACCTTTTACTTCACATTCCCATTTGATGGGCTGATCAAGGCGAATAGATATATTTGGTGGAAAGCGACCTAATGCAAAATAGTCTGCATGGGCACGCGGTTTTTCGGGAATACCTTCGCTAAAATGAAAAACAGGACTGCATTCCTCTGCCCATGTATATGCACAACGCTCTGCTTGAAATGTAGAATTTCTATTCTCAGAGGGATTGCAAAAGTCATGGAGATTATCGTAGCAGACAGGTAAATTGTATTGATATTTCTCGAACAAATATTCGCTGAATTGTATACAGTTGTCTACATTAAAGAAGCTTTTGTCCTCGTTCTCGATGGTAAGGCGATTACGAACTCCTTCATCGCATTCTTGTAAATTAGCGTAGAAGCGTTCTGCAAGTTGTTTGATTTTAAGTTTATGTATTTGTTCGGGCGTGATCATCATCTCAACTCCTGTGATGGGTGTCGGGCTTGCATTCACATGAATATTCATGGGTGCAGTATGATCTTGAGGTAAGCCAACCATGTCGAGCACACTAGCTTGAAAATTGAGTTCGATTATTGTGCGTTTGACCGCAGAATCATTAAGCGATGCTAATACATTGAATTGATCGGGATGCGAGCCGATACTAATGTCAAGTGTTTTGGCAATAATTCCTATTTGTCGAAGCTCTTGCTTGATTGCTTCGATGTCAGGCAAATCTTCAAGAGAGATTTCAAGCGTTTGATCGGTAACGAGAGGAAAAAGAGCAGAACTAAGGCGATAATGCCCAATGTCTGACTTAGCACAATGATCGAGAATATGTGAAGTAACACAACAATTATGCAAAATTCTCTCAGACAATTGATTAAGTGCTTCATTTCTATCTTCTGTATTACACAAATCATTGAATCGTTTGCGGGTCATTGTGCGAAATGAGTATTTCTTTTTGTCTTTGTCTTTTAATTCTTCGCTGATGCAAGTTAGTCCTAGTATAGTTGTCATGTGTGATAGTATAGCAGATGTTGTGAATCATGTCAAGATAATTTCTTGTGTATCTATAAGATAAAGAAATTGAAAATGAATTTGATAATTGAATTGTGGGATATATTTTTGTTTTTAGCAATGGGAACGGCATTGATAATGACATTCTTCCCAAAAAGATAAATTTAATCCCAAAACATTATTTTATTGCGAATGGTGAATCTGTGACTATTGATCCAATTAATTGTACCAAAAATTTTATCAAATACAAAAACAGCAGGATCGCGGTAAAATAGCTTGTATATTTTGTACAATAAGGTTTTGGTTTTGGCTTCGTATTGTTGTTGTGCTTGTTTCCACTTCAATTCAAAAGATTTTCTTTTGCGATTACAGTTAATATCAAACTCAATCAACTTTATTTGTTTCAATTTGCCAAAGCTGTATATGGCTTGAAATTCTACGCGATAATCGTTTGGTAGATCGTTTTTGTTGATGTTTGTATAAAAATAAAATGATCCATGATATGATTGTGTTTCAAACTCAGGCAGATCGCAGGTCAAGCTTCCATCTTCTTGAATTGTAAAGCTCAACATCCAATTCTCTAAACATTTCGTTTGAAATTCTTCGTTTGCCCAATCGTGTTCGGGTAAGCCTTTTAAGTCTTGCGGAAGCGGAAGCTCTCGCTTGCAATAAACTCTGTCAAATAAGCCCATTATTT
>Ga0209632_10003773_pt1 | contig 13676 bp, 18 predicted proteins | sample COG_10_FD_184754 | JGI IMG/M metagenome (GOLD analysis project Ga0209632, IMG submission 184754) | Pelagic Microbial community sample from North Sea - COGITO 998_met_10 (SPAdes) (version 2) | ecosystem: Environmental > Aquatic > Marine > Neritic zone/Coastal water | place: Helgoland, sampling...
CGATGGATGAAAAAGAGGCGGTGGAGGCGGCGGTAGAGACGGCGTGGGCGGCGGTAGAGGCGGCGGTAGAGGCGAGAGCGATGGTGACTGCTGAATTAATAAATACTCGAATAGTTGTGAGGAAGCGTGATATGTAATTTTCTTGTTCTTTTTCCGGCTATCCTTTCTACGTCTCCAACATGCGGGGCATATCCAGACTCGAAAAGTTCTAAAAAAGCTTCCACATATAACTTCTCTCGGCGTTCCGGGGCACATAATTGAAATAATTCCTGTTTTCCAGAAGCATATCTTTCTACTAACGCGGCAAAATTTGCCTTTAAATGTGTCTGAAACTTTTCTTTTTCTTTATTCCATCGTCCTTCATATATTGTCTGAAGGTCTCTCCAATTTGGAATGTTTTTCTCGCTATAACTCGCTACGTCTTCATCGGATATTTCATTGATTTTTCTAGTAATACTTACTGGTCGTGTTGTGTTTTGTTGTGCTCTTTTTTTAGTTGATTGTGATGTCGAGTTTGTAAAAGGATTATTGGCTGTTAATACTGACTGTTGTTTTGATTGCGTGTTTGATTGCGTGTTTGATTGAGTGGTTGAGACTGGGGAAAACGGTTGTGTTGGATTAAACCGATTTAATTTATTTTCTAGTGCCGTTAAATCCATTATATTTTAATTTAAAAAAATATTTTTAAATTAAAAAGTTGTGAATTATAATAAAATTGATCTAATAATTTATTTAAATTTATTAAATTAAAAAATACTAAATTATATTTAAAAATTATGCCTCGTCGGCGGGTTGATGATAAAAATAAATGGAAATTAAGAGAAAATATTCTAGCATTATCCCATAATAAAATAGACCCATTTGAAGAATGGAAATTATTAACATATAGACCTCAAAAAGCTGAAGGAAAAGAAATTATATGTGTTTGTCAATATATAGGCTTACAAAAATATTATGAACTTAGTAATAATTTGCGGCGAATTTATGTCGGAGAAGGTTGTATAAAGTATATTCCTGATTATTTTAAAAGAAAAAAGAAATATAATATTGCGAAAAAAAAAATACACGGTATTTTAAATATGAAGCGGGGACAATATGCTAATATGGATATCTTCGAATATAGCAATTTAATTACAAGTCAGGTGGAAAATTTTTTAGAGAATATCAATATAAAAGATTTATATTCTATTAAAAATCCTTTGAATTTGGGTAATTATGAATTTGAATCAATTTCGTATTGTGAAGAACATTATGAAAAAATTCAAAAAGATATTAAACATATTGAACAAAAAATCTCAATTATAAATAATGCAATTAATGATTTTGATAAAAATTTACCATTCATTGTTGATGATATTCAATGCAGAAAAAATATTATGTCTGATTTGAATGAATGTAAATGTGAAAAGGTTACATATTTAAATAATTTGAAAGAAGATACTATTGTTTTGAGGAATATTATAAATAAAAAACGTAAAGATGAATATGAAGCTCAGAAAAAACGACTATCTGAACAGCGTATGAAAAGTGAAGATTGGAGAAAAGAGGCCGAGAGACGTGAACTCTATGCCGCTGATATTTATAAACAAAAAAGTAGGAAAAGTAATAGTAATAATAATATATACAATTACTTTAAAACTAAAAAAAAGTGATGATGAATATCATAGTGTTATGCAAATTATACGGAAATCATAATTTATTCAATCAAAATGATGATTAAATATGACCAAGTATCTTATATATTATAAATGTTGATATTGTAAATACTGTTCCTCCCCATAACATGTCTTGCATTGAAAAGGCAAATGTCCATCTTTTTAATGTTGCATAATTTGTGAAATCATATACTCCGTAAATAAGCACACCAAGAATAAATGCATCTGTTAACGGTCTTCTATCCTTAATAATGAAATAATATAGACCCAATACCAATAAGACATACGCTACAATTGCTGGATTTGTCTTAAATGTCAATCGTGACATCTGAACTCGTTTGAAATATCGTTGAAAAACTTTTGTATTTGATTTTAAATAAATAATATCCAATGATAAATAAACGATGGCTGTTATCATTATTTCTTTCAACTTTTTCTTTTTAATAAATCCATTGAGATTCATATATATATTCTCGAGAGAATAATTGAAAATATTGAAAATATTGAAAATATTGAAATATTGGATATTGGATTAATTTTGAAATTTGAATTAATTTTGAAATTTGGATTAAGTTTGGAATACTTCGGTTATATATTTTGGGACATCGTAGTTCTCTGGTCTATAATTATTATCTATCCATTCTAAAGTTAATGGACAAGTGGCTGCATATGGCGACTTACTTGTCCATTTTGTTTTATGTAATAATGTGTTTAGTTTTTTTATTCTATTTACTATTCCACCCGCATTCCTCGGTCTAATATGTTTTAATGCCCATTCAAATTGCATTGATTCTATTTTTGTTGGAAAGCCGTGAATAACGCAAATATGTTTCCAACCGGGTCCTTTACTAGTCGTATACTTTGCTCCCCCCTTTATTTCACCGTTATGCGCTCTCAATCTCTTTTCAATATTGTTTGATACACCAACATAAGTATATCCGTTATTTTCAATAATATAACATGACCATTCCATATTTATATTATAATTGTTAAAAACTTTAATATAAATTATTATTATATTTTAATGAATAAAAATATGGTTCATGCGAATATAGATTATTATGATAAAGCATCTTGGCGTCGTTCGCTAGTATTTAATCCACTACATTATAGTGTTTTTATTGTGCCGGCTATAGCATATCCCATTGTGTTTATTATGGGGAAATATAGCTTATTTATTACATTAGTTCCATTAACGTGTAGTTCTATTTTATATCATCATGATTTTAAAATAAAAAATATACGGAATTATGATATAATTCTTTCTTGGACTGCTACATCACATCAATTAGTATATAATTTTTTATATGCAAAAGATTATCTTTTTATTTATTTTTATTTATATCCAGCATTTTTTTATTTCTTAGCAAAATTATTTCAAAAATATGGTTGTTTTAGTTATTCTATTTATATGCATACCTATATGCATTTTTCACTTATTTTATGTATTACTGTTACAACAGGAGTATTTTAAATTAATAATAAAAATAGTTAAATTAATAATAAAAATAGTTAAATTAATAATAAAAATAGTTAAATTAATAATAATTAATATAATTAAAATGAATAAAAAAGAAATGGTTGTATTTACAAACTGTCATGGTGAGAGATATATAGAGATGTTTAAAAGGGATAGTAATATTGATAATTTATTTAATATTACATATATAGTTAGTTATCAACAATTAAATAATTTTTCACAATGGAAATCTAAATTTGAGAAAGCAGATGTTTTAATTATTAATAATATTAAAAATTATAATGACTATACAATATCAAATTTAAAGAAAATATTAAAAAAAGATGTAATATTGATTGTAATTCCTTTTGTTAGGTTTGAAGGATATTGGTTACCTGAACAATATAAAAAATTAAGATTTTTTAGTGGTAATAGTGTAAGTTATTTTCCAAATGTAAATGAAAATAATATTGATGAATATTTAAATTTTAAATTAGATATAAAAATGGTATATAGTCACTTTATAAAATGTTTAAAAAAATTAAAAAGTATAGAAAATGAATCTGATATTAAATTTTATGAATTTTTTATAAAAAATCATAAAGAATTTCCTATGTTTCGCGATAATTATCATCCGACAATGAATATGTTAGAGTATATAGGGAGTGAAATCATGAAAAAAATTAACAGTAAAATAGAAATAAATTATAACATGAAATCATTAAAATTATCAAAAGATGTAAAGGAATATGGGCATTATAAACCAATGCTAACAAGTATGAAAAATATATTAGGAATAAACTATGATTTGGATAACGTTTTTATATGGAGTAGGAAAGAATATTTAAAAAAGATTTTAGAATATGAGAAAACAGGTAAAGTAGCTATAAAAGATTTGGATGATATGAAGGTTAAACTTAGTTAGTTTTAGAGGTTTGTATTCATTGCAGCTGTGATTATTTCATTTTTAATAAAATGGTTTTTAGGACCGCGTGGTTTCTTAGGTGGAATTGATGCTGTATTAATGCCCGACCAATCTTCAATTGGATTACTCCAGAACCCGTAGTAGCAATCCATATATCCGGGCCACTTCTTGTCTTGTGGTGTGTTGTAAGATTTAATTTCCCACCAATCTGCTATGAATGATCCCACTATGTGACCACGGTTTTCGCTCGGATTTGCCTTGAAAAGTTCCAATCCTATATCCACTGAAATATACTTCTTCGTGCTAATAAATATACTTGTTAGAAAGTTAAATAGATGTTGGTCTGTAATGTTTTTGTTTTTTAAAATAAATTTTTTAAGGTCTTCATCTACTGTATTTTCTTTAGCCCACTGTCTGCATTTATCACCGAATTCTTTACTTGTCATTATGCCATTCTTTTCACAATATTCCCAACATGAGCTACATTTATAATTGAAATTTTCATGAGAATAATATCTTTGACTGCCCGGACAAGAATGACACAAGTCGCCCCTGTGCCAAATAAGATATCTTTTTCCAGAACGTGTTGGCATTTTTTATTAATGTTAATAAAAGGAAGCATTTTTCAATTTTATTTTATCCATTTTTATCCATTTTTATCCATTTTTATCCATATTTATATGTTCCCGGTATATGCACATTTGCTATTATTTATGAAATAAGAATTGAAAAATAATAAAAGGCCAAGTATAGGTATAATTCGCATAATAAATAAATTTTAAATATTGTTTTATATTAGTTTTTTAATATATTTAGTGCTTATATTTGATATTTTAAATATTAATATCTAACTATTATTTATATGACAACTTATACGTTTAAAAAAAGAGGTGGTAAAAGAATTCGAAAAAAAAGTCGAAAAAGAGGCGGTAGAAGATATGCGCCCAAGAGAAGTAGTTCGAGAAGTAAAGGCAGTAAGAGTCGTCGCAGCGGCAGGAGTCGTCGTAGTTCGTCGCGTTCGAAAAGTCGTCGTAGTTTGTCGCGTTCGAAGAGTCGTCGTAGTTTGTCGCGTTCGAAAAGTCATGTATTAAAAACAAGTAACAAATTAGAAAAAACAAAATTAGAAAAAATAAAAAAACAAAAATTTATTTTATTAATACCAGGTAAAAAGTGGCAAATTGTTACTCATGATAGATGGCTTGATTGGGTTATAAAGAATTGTCCAAAAGAGTCCGAATTAAAAAACCTATCAATTAAAAAAGGTGGTTCAAAAAAAATGATATTACAATATGGTGGTGTAAAAATATCCGCTAAACATTTAACGTGGTTTATTAATGTATGTATTGGATTATTTATTGGATATAGTATATGGACAGTCCCGGTTGGATTGGCTACTGCTGTTGCGGGATTTAAAGCTGTTGCCAACGGTGGTTGCAATACTACTTCTAATTATATTTGGAGTGTTCTTGGATTAAGAAACCCTGTATGTCAGACATATCATATGATTTTAAGATTAGTTGATAGAGCTTTATGGGAAAGACAACCAGATGCAATTGCTCAAGTCATTGGTTATATTGTATTAGCTATTAAAGCTCCATCTACGGCAGTTTACTGTAAAAGAAAGGCAACTTTTATATTAGCTGATAGAATATTAAAACCCACAGATTTAATAGAACTACATGAACTTGATATTTTACAAGCACAGATTGATGGTGTAAATCCAGGCAACATGTTGACGTCTGGACAGCAAGATGAAATGCGAACAGTAGCAGCGCGTGAAGGATTAATTGATATATTAGACTAAGAAGAATAATAAGAAGAAGAATGCAATTAAAAGATTCTGCTAAAAAAAATGGTTATCAAGTAGCAAAAGGAATTATAAAAAATGAAGGTATTCGAAATTTTTATAAAGGTATGTTACCGAATGTTTTAAGAATTGTTCCAAGTAATGCATTACGTTTTACAATATATGATTATTTAAAAAATATTTTTTTAGGAAGTATATATATATGGTTTCCAACAGTAATGAAAGCAGCCCGAATGATGCGGACATGGAGAAACTCAAAACTTTGCTCACCTCTATTGATGTTGACCGCGAAAATTGGTTTCCGAGCTGGATGTTGACCGAACCTGCGCAACAGGGCTTCCTATTGAGATTTGAACATTATCCGCACATATTTACAAACCAAAATGAACAAAATGATATAGATGATTTGAAAAAATACGTCAATATTACTAATTTCGACTCCGAAATACCAAAAATTCTTTGGAAATGGTGGCTAAGCGAAAAAGAAATAAATAAGATAGTTGACGTGTTGCTCAACCGTAATTGGATTAATTACCCGTACGGTTGCACACTTCATCATTCGCATGTTCAACCCGACGGCCAGGTCCGCATCGTGTCCCGCGAGTGCAGCGAGGAAGCAGGCCCTCAGCAGAACACTGACATGGTCAATGCGCGGGTTGCAGAGGTCGTTTCAGGAGAATTATTTAGAAAAATTAACAAAATAAGTGATTATATATGGGCAAAACATTGGAACCAGACGGATGATTCGCCCCCGGCGACTCCCTCTCTCTTTGACGAAGACAAACGAGAGAGGGCAATCGGTCGGAGGCAAATGACCGTTGAAGACCTTTACGAACTGTTTGATAAACAATCTAAATTAGATAAACAATCTAAATTAGATAATCAAGATTCTGATGATAATCAAGATTCTGATGATAATCAAGATTCTGATGATAATCAAGATTCTGATAGAACTAAAGTTACCCCTTATATGATGAAAAAGGAAATAAAAAAATATGATAATCGTATTAAGCTGTTTTTTGATGAAATATCAAAATCGGGTTATGATTTGAGGTGGCCTGGAAGCACGATGTTTGCGAAGACCGTTTTGGATATTTGGAACCGAGCAAAACTCCGAGCAGACTGGCCAGAAATTAAAAAAATAAAAACATACCTAGACGAAATTTACAGCAATTATAAAATAAATAATGACGCGTCGGGAAACTTACTCGCCGAGCTGCTGGAGAAAAAGAAAGAGGAGGTCGAAACGGGAGAATTATTGAGGAAAATTAAAAATATAAATAAAGGAATATGGATAGAATATTGGAACCAACATACCAGCCCTTCCGCCCATAAAACTTCCGAAGACGGAGCCCCTACAAAGGAATCCCCAATCACGGATAGGGAATTTACCGTTCAAGCCTTGGATAAACTGATTGAAAAACAATCTAAATTAGATAATCCAGATTCTGATGATAATCAAGATTCTGATGATGGTGATGATGCTCCTGCTGCTTCTGCTGCTGTTGCTGATGCTCCTGCTGCTTCTGATGATGGTGATAATGCTGCTTCTGATGATGGTGATGACGCTGAGTCGCACTGGCATGACGGATATAATACACATTTGCGAGAGGCCATGTCGAATCGTCCCGCTTGGCGAGGTGGCAGAAGACGGCGTAAGTCACGCCGCAAGCGCAAGAAGAAACGTAAATTGACTAAGAAGTCTCGCAAAAAGAAACGTAAATTGGCTAAGAAGTCTCGCAAGAAGAAACGTAAATTGGCTAAGAAGTCTCGCAAGCGCAGACGCTAAAAAATTGACCACACCCCAACCTGCCTCCCATCACGCCTCATATCCCGCCTCATATCCCGCCTCTACGACCAAGTAACAAAGAGGGCATATACAGGAAACTGGATTATCGGGCACTAAATGGATTATCGGCGCCTATTCTACCCCTATTTAGGACCAAGATAGGACCAAGATAGACCAAGTATCAAGGTATGCCATATATCACGCTGCATATCCAACCAAGATAGGACCAAGTATAAAGGCATGCCATATGTCACGCTGCATTTAGGACCAAGATAAGACCAAGATAAGACCAAGATTACGCGACATATAGAACCAAGATAAGACCAAAGATAGAACCAAGATTACGCGGTATATAGGACCAAGATAGGACCAAGATAGGACTAAGAATAATATCTTTAATAGAAATTTTTCCGCGTTTTTATTTTATTTAGGAATTAAAGTATAAGTATAATATATAATGATGTATAAATCACGCAAAAGGTCGAAAAGGAAACGAACAAAAACTCGCAAGGCAAGTCGAGGTAGTGTCGGTAATAAATCAGGACACAAAGCTACTTTCGCAGCAAAGTTAGCTGCTTTTATTTGTGAAAATCAAGATTTATCAAAAACCCACGGTAATCCCCAAGAAGGATTTAATAACGATGGTGGTAAGCAGGTAACTGGCGTCCTTCCATTTTTACATTTAAATATAAATGAAAAACAATTCACATCACTATTAGAAGGGGCTAGTGGAAGTTTAATAAATGGCACTAATAATTTATGCAATAAAAAACAATTAAGTAAAAAATTAAAAAATCTTGGATTTAATTGCAAAAAAAATTCAACTAAAGGCATAAATAATGGATTTCTTAATGCCATTTCTGAATCAATTCATTCAGGTTGGAAACATCGCAAAAATGGCAGAAAAGCTTTAAATTTCATTGAAGGTATTATGCGCAAACAAGTAAAACTTGGTATAATCCCAAAATCAAGTATTAAATGGACACAATAATTTTTTATTATATAATTTATATTATTATATAATAAATGCTATGGTTTATATTTGCTTCATTAGCTGCTTTAATTTCAACATCATCCAAAATTATAATTAAATTTTTATTAAATAAAAAAAAAATCAGTGTTAATGAGTTAAGTAGTATCATTTTTATAGGTTCATCGATTTCGGCATTTCTTCTATTTTTATTATTAAAACCCGCTAATTTATCTAAATTTAACAATGATACCATCGTTTTAGGTATTATTGCTGGTTTATTAATACCATTTATTACTTATACATTAAATAAATCATTCAGTTTAGTTTCAAACCTTGCTCTCACTGGTGTCATTTTTGCGGTCGGTGTTACTATTTCTCTTTTGTTGGCAACTGTTTATTTTTTTAATGTAAAAGTTAAAACAAATGTTATTATTGGTATTTTTATTGCATTATTTGGTGTTTCTATTATTATGATTCATAAATAAAACACTACTATCTAGCTCTTGTCACGCTCCTATCATGCAGCCAATCCCGCCGCCACGACCAAGTAACAAGGGGCCATATACAGGAAACTGGATTATCAGGCACGAAATGGATTATCAGGCGCTATTCTACCCCTATATAGGACTAAGATTACGCGATGTAGGGAGTGTAATTATTTAATATTAATAAAAAATAATATAATTTTTTTTATTTATAAAATATAATGTTACCACAGGAAATAGAATTAAAAATTCTAGAATATTTAAATATTAAACCAAGAAGACGATGCCGTGCTACAAATAGAAAAGGTAACATTTGTAAAAAAAATGCCAAAAAGGGATATATTATTTGCGAACATCATAAAAAAATATTAGAGCAAACTTATAGTTGTAATAGATTACAATTTATGGAGTTATGTATTATGTTACGAAGAGTTATTGAAATTAATAAATATAGAGGAGATTGGTATGGCAAACATTATTATAAATGGCTCTCATAAATAAAAGGGAAGAACCATCGCACTTATTCTACACCACTATCTTTCTCTCAGAATTATTTTACGAAAAATATAAATACAAATTATATTTTTCATTATGGACAATCCAAAAAAAATAAAAGAATAAAATTAAAAAACATATTCACGCGGCATATTATGCGGTATATACCCTTTCATCTAGCTCAAGTTTTCCCTTAATCTAGCTTCACACCCCATCACGCCCCCATCACGCCCCCTATCCTACCAACTTACACCCATCGTAACTGGATTATCGGCCACCATATGGATTACCGCCACCTCTATATTTTTCCTATTTACCTACACCTTTTATATGGCTCTCGATTTTTTTTTATTGTCTACCAACAATAAAAAAAAATAATTGTTATAAACACTTAAAAAGTTAAAAGATTATATACTAAATGATATTGGCAGAAATAGAGAATCTAAATTTCTCTTATAGCCTAAATGGTAAACATATATTAAAAAATTTATCTTTAAATGTTACTGAAGGTCAGAGAATTTTACTAGCAGGTATAAATGGTGCTGGTAAATCAACATTATTACGTATTCTCGGAGGAAAACATATGGCATTTGATATATCCAAATTCACAGTATTGGGTTTTAGAACACCTCAAGATGGTATTGGTGGCGTAGCATTTGTTGGTGATAATTGGACACAATCTGTTAGTTTCGTAGGTAGAGTAGCATACTCTATTGACTTACCTGTTAAACATTTTATGAGAGCTAAACAGGAAGAAAATATAGAAAGGAGAAATTTATTATGCGATATTCTAAAAATTAATCTTGATTGGAATATGCGTTTTTTATCAGATGGACAACGTAGACGTGTTCAAATAATGCTAGGGCTCATACTTCCTTTCAAACTATTATTGCTTGATGAAGTAACATCTGAATTAGATATCATTGTTAGAACAAAATTATTAAATTTTTTAAAGAAAGAAACAGAAGAAAGAAATGCCTCTATCATATATGCTACTCACATTTTAGATGGATTGGATAATTGGATTACGGATATTCGTTATATTAATTGTCATGGTAAGATTGAAAATTTAAATAATAACTTTGATACTACACCATTGAAAAAAATTATTGTTAATAAAATGATTTCAGATTATGATGAAATGGAGAAAAATAATATAATTGAGAAAGAAGGACAAAAAAAAGAAAAATGTAAATCACATGGACCACAAGGTGGTTATTCTTCTGGTAGATCACAAAACTTATAATGTAATGAATTCTCCATCACGATAATATCCTATGTATATACCATCCTGATCAAATACCCAATCTTTTTTATTTTTATAACAAGATTTACCATCTTCTAATACTACTTGATAACCATCTATATCAAACATTTCTTCTTCATCAGATGTATCTATTGTAGCTGCTGTATTTTTTATTAGTTTCTCTTTTTTACGTTTCACCGTTTTTTTATCAACTCTTTCTACTTTTTCTATTTTTTCTTTCTTTGGTCTCCCCCTCGTTTTTTGAACTCTTTCTACTTTTCCTGGAAATCTTTCTTCGAGAAGATTTATCGCATCTTCTTTCCAATTATTATCAAATGTTGTTTGAACATATCCAGTTTTCTTATAAAATAAATAACGCAATTTTTTTCCATTCTTACCGAATATTAACTTATCTTCATCATCCTTTAACCAACGTGATGTCATTTTAATATATTGAATATATGTAATTCATTCATTCAATTTAAATTGATCTATTTCTATTACTTGAGATAATTAAGTATTCGACAACTTATTATTTTATATAACATCATGACTTCTACCACGCTTCCTACAAGATTTCCTTACAAGCATGGTGAAATGATTTCAACCAAACTTCCTAATATGGAGTTGACAATTTGTAATAATCCGCCCGGGACAAAACCTATACCATACGATAATTACGACGGAGAACATTCATTTGGACAACTCGAACCAAAAAAATTATGGTATCTTATATGGTATGTATGGGAATTCATAGGACATTTGTGGTATTTAAGCTATGATTTTGATATTTTTATAAAAACTATAGCACAAAATGAAAGAGCGGACGGACCCGGAAAAAATGATTTTAAAAATTACTTTGTAGCCATGATAAAAGATTCCAAAAGCGTCTATAACAGGCACATATTAACCCATTTTGATGTGATGTGGTCGCAATGTGAAGGAAATCAAGAAATGTGGAACACAAAATTAAATGAACTTCGAGGAGCTTTCAATAATTACATTAAAGGGTCTATGGCTGCATATAAAGTTCATGGTAAGCATTCTACCTATAAAAGGTGGAAGAATAAGTTGAGCTCTGTATATGGTGATAATTGGGAATCCTATTTGTGGCAATGTGCAACTTTTGATGAATTGGGTAGATTTATTGTAAACTATAATGAATATTTTAAGAAAACGGAAAGCGCAAAAGAAATGTTATGTCACCTTCAAATACCCGAAGAAACATTTAATATGAAGGGATATAATAATCAAAAAGTAGCATTTATTGATTATTATGCTAATGAACCCAATTCACAATATACAATTAAATTATGGGTCAGAGGGCAAAAGTGTAATGGACAAACGTATGCTTATCCTGCAACAAAAGACGAATGGGTAAGGGGTGGATATGGAATAATTGCAAATTATACAAACCATACAAATATATTCCCAAATGGAGCATCAAAATGGTTGAAAGAATGCCAAGAAAAAGGGGTACAGGTAAGCTTACTTGTAATGCAACAAAATAAATACACTAATAACCAAGAAGAAGATATAACGGTTGAATGTTTAAATAATGGTGTAATACTATGCAATAACAGAAAACATATGCAAATGAAAATACACGAAGACGATTATATATCAAGTAGAAATTTCCAGTTAGGAAATACCCAAACGTCATTGGATGGTGGAGAAACAAAATCAAGCAATTAAATATAATAATTAAATTGAAAACTAATTCTTAAATATTTTTTATATAAACAACAATGGTCTTGCGTGATGAGAGAGACAAGAAACAAATTTTTCAAAAACACATTATGTCGAAGAAAACAAAGAGAGGTGCAAAAAAATTACGAAGACGTAATAGCATGAAAACAAAAAGACGACCGAAAAGTAACAGAATAAAAACAAAAAAAGACATAAATAAATCTATAATTTTCCAATCAAAAAATAAGACCATCCTTCAAGAAGAAGAAAAAATTGTGAAAGATACTGAGGTTTGTTCTATTTGTTGTGAAACCACGGAAAATCTTAAATATGTTAATTGTAAGCGCGGTGGAGTGCAGAGTATTAATTTTGGTAGATATGGCGAATGTTGTAAAGATAAACCCATTTGCGAAGAGTGTATAAATAAATGCTTTAATAAATGTCCATTTTGCAATTGTCATCCACTTCACTCTTTAAAAAATAAATTCAAACAAAAAAAAGCATCATTTGCTGTTAGAAAAGAACGTCTCAAATTGAAGATGTTACGAAAAATTAAAAATAAATTACCTATATTGCGAGTAAGTGTTAGACGTTCAAGACGCATACGTCACGTTGATATTAGTCCATCTGCACCACCAGTATATGTAATGGATAGAACACCATGGATTGAAAGTAGTTTGTGGAGAAGAAGAGTAATTTAGAATTAACATATTGAGTCCAATAATTTAATTAGTTAAAATTAATTAAATTATCTACGTTTACGAGTTTTGCGTTTTTTTCTTTTATTGTTGCGTTTCCTCTTCGTTTTTCTTCTTTTTTTAGATTTGCGTTTTCTCTTTTTTGTTCTTTTTTTAGATTTGCGTTTTCTCCTTTTTGTTCTCTTTCTTCTTCTTTTTCCACCGGCCCCCATCTTGCCAACCGACTCCTCTTCTTCCTTGGCAAGGCGTTCTGCCTCTGCCTTTTTTGCCATGATGCGCTCCCTTTCGGGCGTGGAGTAGCGTCCGTCGCTAATCCTTTGCCACTCTTCCTTAGTATACTCAGCTCCAGCCTCGGCCTCTTTCCTCCGCATGCGTTCGGCGTCGGTTTCGACTCCGTATAATAGACTCACCAGGCCCCCCGCGCCCCCCTCCTCATTGCGCAGCGCCTCGCGCCG
>Ga0209632_10003775_pt1 | contig 13673 bp, 24 predicted proteins | sample COG_10_FD_184754 | JGI IMG/M metagenome (GOLD analysis project Ga0209632, IMG submission 184754) | Pelagic Microbial community sample from North Sea - COGITO 998_met_10 (SPAdes) (version 2) | ecosystem: Environmental > Aquatic > Marine > Neritic zone/Coastal water | place: Helgoland, sampling...
AGCAGTGCCCAACGTGTTCATGTCAGAAACAGCATCAGCAGTACCAAGACGACTAATCTCTACAGACTTCGAAGCAACCGCCTGAATATCAACGCTGTCACCCGCAGCCGTGGTAACGTCAGACGAAATACCAGCTACAGTACTAACATTACTAGATATACCGCTAACCGTACTAACGTCAGACGAAATACCCGCAACAGTCGTAACATTAGCATCAATGCCAGAAACCGTAGTCACGTCAGACGAAATGCCAGCAACAGTATTCACATCACCAATGTTCGTCGCAACAATAGGAACATTGCCCTGCGTGGCCCAATACTTCGATGAATACTCAGTCGTGTTGCCAACCGTCCCACTAACCTTCGAAGCCCAGTCTTTCGCAGAACCAGAACCCGCATCAACGCCAGTACCACCCGTCGCCCATGCCTTAGACGAATAATCCGTACTCTCTACAATCCCATTCGTCTTAGACGCCCAGCTCTCAGCCTCGTCAGCAAAACCACTCGCATTCGATTCAGCAGCCTCCGCAGCATCCTGAGACGCCTGCGCAACAACATTAGAACCCCAAACAATAAGGTTCTCATTGCCAGCAACAGTCGGCAAACCAGGAGCAGTGTATAACGTTAACGTCGTGCCGGATAACGTATAATCATCAACAGGGTTCAATAACTCCCCATTAACAAAAACAAAAAACGATGTCTCACTCGCATAAGTGTTCGACAACGTAAACGCAGTCGTTAAACCGTCGCCCTCAAACTTATCAACAGAACTACTCGTCCCAGCAAGAGCAGCATTCGCAATCAACAACCAACGTGACGCAGAAGTGTCAGTCGCAAAAGCCGCGCTCGATGTATGCGCAACAGTCGCAACATACGTCGCACCGTTGAAGTTTACAGCATCATTCACAACATAAGAAACGGCCGCAGACCAATTTCCGCGTGGCGTAAACGTACTGTTGATAATCGCTAACGCACCCTGGTCAAACGCATCCTTGTGAACAGAAACGTTGCCCAACTTACCATCGTCACGCTGTATCTTCGCAATGTTCGCATTCAAATCATCCAACGTCAGCTTGATCGCGTTTAACTCACCGTCAACCTCAGAACCGCGCAAAGGATCGCTGGGGCTCGTAGCCTGATAATCGTTGAAGTTATACTGCCGTGTGTAATCTCGTGGTTGTGCCATTAAGCTCTCCGCTTGCTCTTCAGTCCAGACGAACCCAATAGCTTGCCTAAACGCTTCAATGTGACACGCTTGCCAGTATGCCGGCGACTAGGCGAAACAACACCCAAATCCTCAACGCGCTTATCCATAAGACGACGTGGGTTAGACTGCATCAGCTGTACCCCATAGCCTTGCTGGTCCGTGATGCCGCCTTCTTGGCCTTGTTCTTCTTGCTATTCGGAAAACCAGCCTTCATATCAGCATAAGCCTTCGGGCTGATCGTCGACTTCGACTTGGACCGAGACTTGCCAGACTTCTTCTGTGCATTCATGTTATCGTACAAACCCATAACGTCCGCCATTATCCGTTAATGTTGCTTGCATTATACCGCTGTTGCGCGCAGCAATCAACAAAACGAGTGAAATGTTCAAAATTCCACAAAATTTGTATGGACGTCCATAATACACTGAGGCCAGGGTGTCGGACCATGCCGGGGGGTGGGGTCGGTCGGGGGCCGCACTACTATCCCCCGCAGCGCAAATGGTCCCACTTGCACCATTCGATCCGTTGTTTTTGTTGCGTTTATTCGTCGTTTGGCGCTGTTGTGACGTCTTTTGCCATATCGGCGCGCTCTGCTTCCCAACGATCGATCATCGACGCCAGCTGATCGGGTGTCATTTCGGCTAGGCTGCGCCCATCCACTGCACCGTCACCGTTCTTGTTCAGGTCTCCGGCAAGCTCGAGCGCCGTGCGCGCTGCCGAAACCTTGGCAGAAGCAGGCGCATCAGGGTCAACCATCACCACGCGCAGCGTGTCGGCTGCCAAGTTGGCCAGGTCGGTTTGGTACAGCGTTTGTCTTGCCTGCCGGATAAGCAACATGACGGATGGGTTGCGGGTAAGCTCATACGCTGCTTGCTTGGGATAGGCATAACCGGCCAGACGTGCGGCCTCTGTGGGCTTCTTGTTTTCCGCTACAAGGTAGCTGACGAACCCTTTTTGCTGATCCGTCGCCTGTCTCTGTCTTATCATTCCCACGGCTGCTGTCCTCGCTGTTTCCCCTCTTAATAATACTATTCCGCAACTGTGTTGACAAGTATCGGCCATTTTGGCAGTTTGTCGATAGCTGGTGGTCAACACCGGCAACAAGCGCAAACGAAAGGAAGCACAATGTTTAATGTACTACACGAAAGCGACGCAGGCCACGGATGGTTGATTGTAAAAGCATCAGACGTCAAAGGGCTTGGCCTTACAGCCAACGACTTCACACATTATTCTTATACCAGCGTCATAGATGGTGAGCGCGTATTTGCCCTCGAGGAAGACTGCGACGCCTACAAACTGCACACCACGTGCAAAGCGCAGGGTGTCGAGTGGAACTACACCGAGATCAAAATGTGCGACCGCAGCGACGTACGCAACTGGGACAGCATCGAGCGCATACAATCACACGCGCTAGAACTGGCGGTGATGTGATGGCTAATTATTACACGTTATTTGTTCGCGACGAAGAAACAGGCACGTTTCACGACGAGTTTGGCGATTACACGCGCGCAGCTGTCAAGGAGGAGGCCGATTGCACTTACTGGGACCGCAAGAAGGCCGATCTAAAGATCATCAACACAGGTGGCACGACTGCACAGTTGATTGCAGCTGGCCAGGAACTGAACAAGGGGGACGCATGATGCCCCTTGGATTAGCCGAACAACCCCGCCCAGCGAAACAGCTGGACATATTTGACAACGGCAGCGCTTCCCAACCTGGGGAGCGCCAGACCGATCTGGAAGACCTAATCGAAGAAAAGAAACAGGAGCAGTCATGCTAGACCATTTGATCGAACCACTACGCACACCGTCAGACGGTTTGCACAATGCTTTAATTCTGGCAATCACTGCGCCGAACAGTGATCGTTTTGCCGAGGCAATGGAGCAAGTCGGGCGCTTTGCGTCAGCTGTGCCAGACGAGACCGTTGAGCAGATCAAGGCAAACATCGAAACATTGTTGACAGATACGGCATACAATGCCGGAGCATGAGGACATGAGCACAATGGAACAGATCAAGGAAGCCATCGAATATTACACACGCAACCCAGCGGAGCTTTTGGGCGATTTGGTGGGCATATTGGCGCTTTGCGTCATGCTGGTCACTCTTTTGGCTTTTGGCGGCTGACAACAGCGGAGAGCGCCCCACTGAGGGGCGTTCCTAGATGTTGTTACACATCAGGCGCAAACGAAAGGAACACACAATGCAAATTTATATCGCATGTCTTGCCTCATACAATCAGGGGATTTTGCACGGCAGCTGGATCGAGCCGACCAGCGACGTTGAAGAACTGTCAGCGGAGGTTGCCAAGGTGATCGATACCAGCCCGGCGGAAGGCGCAGAAGAGCACGCAATTCACGATTATGACGGCTTCCCTGATTTGGGCGAGTATCCGAGCCTGCAATCTATTTGTGATTTCGTTGAGATGGTCGAGGATTCTGACTTTGACGCGGATATTGTGTCAGCTGTCGTTGATGAATTTCCTTACGACTGCGGCACAGCGCAGCATGTGCTTGACGAGAATTGCGGCATTCATGACAATTTCCAAGCCTATGCAGACTGGTTTGCCGACCAAATGATGGCTTGCCACGACTTCGGCGGTGGCGAATGGATTAAACAGTATTTTGATTACGACAAACACGCCGAAGCCTTATCTTATGACTATATACAAATTGAAGTAAAAGGCGGCGTATTGATCGCCCCCAACCGATAGGGGCCACTGATGTCAATAATCCTTTGCCCAGAATGTAAGACGAGAACCGGGACGGAAGAAAGCCGCCACCATTCAAAATATGGCTTTTGGACTGTCCGGCGAGTGCGGCGCTGTAAGAAGTGCCGTTACCGCGTCGTCACTGTTGAGCTTCCGGAGGAGATTGGGGACGAGGTGTTTCTGGCAGAGGAGTAGAGTTAACCGCATCAACGAGGGCATCGAAGAGGCTGGCATTCGTGCTGGCCTTTTTTATTGTCTCATACCCAATGGCGGCATAACCGGCCACGTCGGTCCAAGAGTCGAGTTTTGTTGGATCGTGTGCCAGTCTGCCAAGTTTAAGGATGATACCGAATGCAGCAACGTCGTGCGCCTCTAGCTCTCTGCCTGTTCGATGTCCCAGATATGCCGCCATCATTTCAGCTGTTCGCGTCATGTTGGTTGTTGGGTCTCCGTATTCCTTGTTGCGTCCATTTGCTACCAGCTGTTCGGCTTCACGGAGCATCTGTTGACGCGGTGAGGTTGTAGCTTCCATTTCGTCAGAAGGGGATTTCGTCATCAAGTTTAACCTTTCCTTTGGTTGGTGTGATCTTTGTAATTTTGGCGTCGGGGAATATTTCTTTGGTTTTGGCAATCATGTCTGTTTCAACGGCTTTAATGATCCTGGCTATTTCATCGAGGCTGTAGACTTTTGGGTATTCTTTACGATCGACGGCTGCGGTGTCGGCTTCATGTTTTACGATTGCGAATTTGTCGCCACCGGCATCGGGTGGAGCGATTGCGTACCATACGTCGGCATCACCGGGGGTGTTTCCATTTTTGATCGCGTATGCTTCGACGGCTTTCCATCCTTGGATCAGGTTGTCGGCTTTTTGGACGAGGTAATTGTGGTCATCGCCTAGCGCAGCATCAGAGAAGTTTTGTCTTGCTTGTTCGAATGCGACGGCAAGTTTAGGCGGTGCTAGTTCTTCCAGTTTTCCGATCCCCCATTTCATTTCCAGATCACGGGCCACCTTGTCAACGGATCGAACAGCTGCGTAACAAATGTCAGATCGTTTATCCGAGAACATCGCTGGGGCTTTCCAGCTTTCATCCGCTACAACTTTTTTTCGTCTCTTCTTTGGTTCGCTATATCTTGTTTTTGCTGGCACGTCGTACCTCCTTCCTTTCATTACAATTCCGTGCGAGCGGAAGTAATGTATAGGGGGTACGGGGGTTTACTTCCGCCCCACTTCCGCCCACTTCCGCCACTTTTCCTATATTTTGAAGCTGTCTCATTTCTTACTTCCGCCAATTTCGAGGGTTCCCCCCCTTCACTTCCGCCAATTTCGAGGGTTCCCTTGCGTTACTTCCGCTGGCGGAAGTGCGAGATTTTTGGCGGAAGTAACGATTTTCGGGTGGTTCTCCCCGCATCCATTTGATGTCGTTTAGGAGCTGCAATTTCTCTTTTGTAGCTGCTTCTAGCTTGCGCGTTAGCATTGCAATTTCGTTTCTTTGCGTTGCGATTTTCGACTGCATCCGGTCCACTTTCGCGGCGTTTCCATCGACTTTCCGCTGCTGCTCCCTCCAATATTTCCGGCAAGTTTCGCAGTTTTTGTATTCTGGGTTTTCGTTCTTTATGCCGCACGTTCTACAAATCTCGTTCATTCGTCTTCCTCTTCTTCGATCTGTTTTTCACCGCTGCAGTCTTCACAGGTTTGCCATTCCGTTTCGTATTCTCCGATGTCACGGGTGAAGCTCTGGCGCATTGGCGCGTCTACGAGGTATTCGCCTTCGCCGTCGCATGTCGGGCAATCTATCCACTTAGTCACGGATCAGCTTCTCTGCGATTGCGGCGATGTTTTCCGCTCTTTGGACTTGCGTGAGGCGTTGCGGTTTACGTTTGAGGTCCATAACCATGATTTCGGCTTGGCGCTTGATTGCTTCGACCATGAGTTTTTCGAAGTCGGTCATGGTTTGCTCCACACGTCAAAGGTTGTTTGATTAGCGCATGGCGAGGTCCAGAAAGACGCGGCAAGCGCACGGTCTGGCGCCCCACCCTTTCCGAGGTAGTCTTCTCGCCACGACATATTGATAAACTTTGACGGGCGATGCCGATTAAACTGCTCCATGCCTACCTTGCTGGCCCATATGCGTTCTGGAACGATCAGCGCCATTTGCTCTATGCCGATCTTAAATGCGTGATCTATGAATTTTCTGATGTCTTTAAACGGTGGGTTTGTTACCAGCACCGGGGCTTTGGCCTCTTTGTATTCGAAAAAGTTTTGACCAAAGCATATGTCACCGCTGTAAACTGTCATGCCCTTTTCGCGCATCATGTTCACTAACCTGCCATCGCCTGCGCATGGCTCCCAGATGTTCGTGCCCATGCTTTCGACGTCCTTGATAAGTAGTTCGGCTATCGAATAGGGGGTTGGGTAAAAGTCGTTTGCTACTCTCATTGGTATGCCCTCCATTGTTGCTGGTCGGGCGTCTTTATTACTTTAATGCCCTTCGTCTTTGTTTTGCTGTCGTGGACCGTGCTTTCGATGAATCCTTGGTCGCTCCACGCTTTGATGTATGACTTGGCTGCGCGTTTCGGCATTCCATAGTCGGAGTGCAGGAAGCTCTGGAGGCTGCGCTGCGTGTTGACGGCCATTGAAAACGGCTCCGACGTGTTCCAGCGACGATAGATTTCGTCGAAAACGGCTTGCGTCTGGCCTCTGTCGAGCTTCGTCGATGCGTCTAGGATGCCACTAATCTCCATTGTGCGGTCGATCAGCAGTCCGGTTTCGCCTCTGATAAAGCTGCGGATGTGCATGTCGCATTGGTCGTTTGTCTTGACGACTGCACCCTGGGCGCATTGACCGACACCCGCCTCGATGTCTAACTTTTGCGCTAGAACCAGTTCGTCAGCTTCATTCATTGCCCAGAGGCTGTATGCCCACCTTGCGCCATCGACGAGCGCCGTTGTGCCTCTGATCGCTTCTCTGGCTTGGCTGGCTTTCGTGATGTTAAACGCGCCATCTTTGCGCATATGATGAGCGATTAGGATGTTTGCGCCTGTTTCGACGCACAGATGGGACATCAGCGACCACCAGTATTGCGCTGCTGCTGGGTCGGTGTTGATGTCGGCAGCTGCGAATGCTTGGAGCGGATCGATGATGATTAGCGCGATGTCTCCAATCTCAAGCAACTGCCTGCGTATTTCTACGAATGCGGGTGTCACGCTGTATTGGCCCATTGCGTTGACAATGAGCGGCGTTGGCCCCCCTGCGTCTGGCATCGGCACGACGAACAGGTTTCCGGCTGCTCGATCTCTGAGGTTCGGACCTCCAATGCTCGATATGCGTCTGTGCATACTATTGGCGCTGTCTTCTGCCCCGAAAAATACGACCTTGCCATTGTGAACGACATCCCCTCCAAGGGCGTCTTCGCGGTGCATACCTTGATCGCCACCCGCGACCTTCATGGCAAGGTCTAAGAGCATGAACGACTTACCCAAACCGCCAATCGCAGAAATAAGGCCAGGCACGCGGCGTGGGAGGACGCCATCGATCAGCCATTCCATTTCCGGCGGTTCCCCGTTGTATCGGTTCATGCCCCAATCTTGAATCCGAAAGCCCTCGTCCGCGCTTGGGGTCACTGACGAAGGGCTCTCGGACATACCGGCGGCAGTATAGGACTGCACTCCAGTATTCGCTTCCGATCCTGGCTCGACGTTTTGCAGGATGCGGAGTTCGTTGTTGTTTGCGCGTTTGAGCTGATACCACGCCTTTCGTTGGAACAGGTCTTTGCCACGGCCATCGTCTGCTAGTGACGAGCCACGGGCTTTCGCTTTTAGCTCAAACGTGGGCCATGCGTCGTCAACCAGCTCTTCGACTGTCGGCAGCACACCTTTTGTTACCCACCATGTTCGTATGGTTCCCAAGATCAGTTCGACCATGTAGCCTTCGCGGCCATCCGTGAGGTCGCCAAACATATCCGTTTTCTTGTCTTGGATGCTGGTGTCGTCGTAGCGCGCTGCGTCTGTCTTGCTGATTTGCGTCACCCAATCAGGGCTATCAGCGATTTCGTTGTTCAGCGCCCAGTCTTCGATGCGGTATTTACCACCTGATTTGTGATTAGATGGTGCGACAACGACGAACCCGCCCTCGCCTCGCGTGTCTATGCCATCGCCCAGGACGTTCTTGCCTGTTATTATTGACGTGCCTTCTGGTGCGCGCAGAAAGATATGCTTTCCACCTGATCCGGTGCGCTGCTCAAAGGTTTCTGGGATGTCGTCATTTGCCATCGATAGATCATCGAGCGTTTCTTGCCCTACTTTGCCTTCGCTGACGTCAACATCGACGGCGAATACGTTGCCGCTGATGGAGCCAGTGACGACACCAAGGTTGTAATCTTTGAATCGACCCTCGAACCACATTTCTAGCTGGTCGTCGTCGGCACGTTTTTCTTGATACCGCTTCCAGCGTGAGGGCGCTGGGTGTTTGCCTGGACTGTCGCAACCCGCTCCAGCTGCGCAGCTGCATGATCCGTCTTCTTTTACATAGTGGACTGGTACAACACTGAGACCTTTGTCGGCCCAGAATTTCGCCCATCTCAATTTATCTGCCATGATTGACCCCAAGTTAGTAAAAAAGGGGGACAGCGAACCGCCCCCCAAGTTGTGACGACTAGATTTCGAAAGAAACGTCGTCGTCGGCTCCTGATGCGGAAGAGGTCGAAATATCAGGAGCTGGAGCTGCGGCCACAGGCGAACCGCCAGCTAACTCGGAGGGTCTGTCCATCCATGCTTTGATTTCAAACGGCGGAACGCGGGTTCCACCCTGGCCCATTTTCAATTTTTCCTTAGCCTTGGCGATTGCAATGGCTGGTACTTTGCCTTCTTTAAACTCAGGCGCGGCTTCGCATTTCTCGTAGACTTGCTTAATAAAGACATTCATTCCAACTTGAGATGTGCAAAGCTCACGCACAGGCTCGTCGTCAAATAACTTTTTGCTAAACATCGTGACCTTAAAGCCTTGTTTGTGATCGCTGCTTGGCCTCGTAGATTGCGCAGAGTCGTTGTTCGGCCATTCAACCCAATCACGTCCACCAGCTAATTTAAGCCAGCCTAGCTGTATATTTGCGATGTCAATGATGACGCCGCTTGACGGATCAAATTCTTTGAGATCGCCACCTTCGCTTGAGCGCAGCCACTCGTTTTCCTCAATACTGAAGCGCACGAATGCACCTCCCTTGTTATCGTTTATAAAGTTTAAAGCCATTTAGTTTCCTTCGCATTCCGCTGTTTAGCGCCCAAAATTAAAGTGATGGGCGAACACTTGGGCCAGGAAAGCCCGGTCATATCGTTCAGTCACAGATTTAAGCGTGACTGCACGAAATTGGTCTGGATTGACGCCAGCGAGGTTGCACACAGCGTCAAAGTCATTGTCGTTTTCGATGACCCACCAAAGCGCTTCTTGAGCATCGCGCGCCTTGTAGACATCGTTGTTGTCTATGTCGTGGCAGTCTCGCCACGCTTGTTCTATGACCCGCAGCCACAGCACCTCTAAGACCGTTGGCTCTGTGTCATTCTGGACGGTGAACCAATACGCATCAGGAGCCGTAGAATGTCTTGCGGATTTCTTCGGCATTGTTCCAATAAAAGGTGTCGGGATTATGCGGCAGCACACTAATGATCTTTTGGCTGTCGTCCGTCATGCTAAGTAGAGCCTCCATTTGGATTACCGTTTGTTTGAATTGCTTAAGAAAGTCGGCCGCATCTTCGTCGGTCAGCTCCAGCTCAACGTAGGGGTCTTTCTTTCGCGTCAGCGCGTATGCGAATTTGACGGCAGGCTTCTTGCCGGTCATACTTTCGATGGCTTTTTGATAGACGGCAGCCTGTATGCCGTGGCCCAGTGCCCACTTTGACGGAGATTTTGACGTCGTTTTGAGGTCAACAACGAGGTTGTGCTGTGGATAGTAAAAGTCGAGATAACCCAACAAAGGTACAGTGCCGCCTGGACCCTCTCGAAATCTCACATCGATACCAACGGTGTGCTGCCGTTTGCCTTCTGACGGCTTCTCTGGCGCGCCGAGCGGCATAAGGTTTTCGAGTGCGGTTTCAGTCATGCGCGTGACAATCGGAATGCGCTTCTCCAGTTCCTCCGGTCTGTTGTTCAGCATCATCGAAGCGCTTTTAAGTTGATCGATGCTTTCCTTCACGCAGTCATCGATGCCGCCACCGCCAAACAGCCCAAGCTCAACACCGCTTTCAACGGCTTGGCCTTGGACCGCAGCCCAGCCAGTCGGAAAGCGATGACCGCCCAAGTATTGACAAGCCCACGCATCAGGGGCTTCTCTGAATTTGTTCACGTTTGATACGCTGATCCGCTTGATCCCATGCGTTATAAATCCGTTTATGTCATCCGTCATAATCAACACTCTCGACAAACAAAGCGCCATAATAGGCAAGTAAAGCAGCATCCGCTCTGCCGTCGTCCTTTTTTCGGGCGAACAGCTGGCTGTATGCGGGGAATAGTTCACAGGCTCGTTGCCTGTTGCCGTCTTTGCCTTTTTGGCATTTGAGCGCGCGCTGCCATTCGACAGGCGTTATAACAGTGGTCGGCATTTGCAATCCAGCAGCACAGCCCAGCAATACACCGTAGGAGCGGCCGAAGCTGAACATCGAAGAGACACCCTGGCCAGGCATAGCGCCCACCTTTTCAATGTAAACTGGAGCGTGTTGCTGGCGCAATATATCGGCAACGAGCTGCGGAGATACAGATTTCTTTTTATTCACTTCCATGATTGGCATGTCGTGAATTTCAAGAAAGCCTTCCGTCAGATCGAAGCGCGCTATTGCGCCAGACAAGCCAGGATCAATGCCGTATACGATCACGCATCTTTTCCTTTATGATCTGTTGAAGGATTTCGTGACCGCCTTCCATTTCGAAAAAAAATGGAAATATGTCTGAGGTTTCGCACAAAATGCGCGCAGCGTCCAGACGCACCTCGAGGTCAAGATTTTCGCTTGTTGCGATTTTAGCTACCAAGGATTGTATGTGAGTTTTTGCTGGGCTAAAAACCTCTAGTTCTTTCAGCTCTTGCTCAAACTCAGCTAAGTCATACACGACGTCAAATTGGTTTTCGACTAATTTTATTACATTGTCATCCATTTGCTTTGACCACGCTGTGTTGGGCCGCGTGTCGAAAAAGCCCAGCTTGAAGTGGGCCACCAGCCCAACCTAAAGACGCCCGGCACACTTCCGCCGCAAGTTTTTAAATCTATCCCCGCTGCGCTTGGCATTTTGCCTATGCAATTTTCAATAAACGTCATTTTACTCTCCTTTTTTGATAACGTAATCCAGCAATTCGAATCGCTGGTTCTTTTGTTTTGCCAATACGGCAAACGCCAACATCGACTCCGACGGCAGGCTTTCACGCCTGCGCCACTTGTCGACTGCGTTTTTAGTGATTTGATGTCCTACTTCGTTAAGACCGCGTGTTGCTGCGGTAAGCCCACCGAAATCACGGACAAGAAGTCTCGCATTGATAGATATGTTTGTCTTCATAACGTGCCACTTGTAGTTAGAAATTCTTATTTGTCGATTAAAAGCACAGCCCATGTGGCGGGTCAATATAAATTATTAAAAAAATTACATTGCCAATTTGGCAGATATATGCACATTGTCAGTCAAAAGGTGTCGATTGCTTGGGGAGTAACATGACAAAATCGATAATGACTAGGGGCGGTAATAGCCCAGACAACAGCATAGATTACAGCCAAAAAATTCTCACTAGACAGGAATTTGGCAAAAGACTGTACAATTTCATGATGCAAAAGCGCATGTCACAAAGCGATCTATCGCGCGCGTCTGGGATGGGTCGAGATTCGATCAGCCAGTACGTCCGAGGCCGTTCAGTGCCTTCGCCAAAGAACCTTACCAAATTGGCCGACGCACTAGATGTTGAGGTTGACGTGCTGTTTCCTAACTATGACGCGCAAGCAAACGCTAACGAGCAGCCAACGCTTGAAATCAAGTCTATCGAGAGCGATGCCGAAAATTTCTGGCTGCGCGTGAACATGAAGGTTCCCGCAGCCAAGGCTTTAGAAGTTATGAAAATCCTAAAAGGTTAACGATGTGCAGCTTCTAACTCAAAAGGAGGCTGCACGTTTGCTGTCAGTGTCGATCAAGACGATCACCAGGTACAGAAAGAACGGATTTCTCCCCACCATTCGACTGACAAACACCGCTGTTCGCATCCCCCAGGCAGCGGTTGAGAAATTTATAGAGGTATCACGATGTCAAAGCCACCAAGGTTACAAAAAAGAAATGAACACTGGTACGTCAGTTACCCAAAAAACGGAAGAAGCAAGCGAGATAGCTTACGGACAAAAGATTTACAGACAGCGGAAGTACGGTTTCAGGGCTGGCTGAAAGAGCGACGGCTGCACATCGAAGTGCAAGACAATCCGCGTGTAGAAGATGTATTAGAACTGTGGATGCAGCAATGGATCACTGGACGGATGCTATCGGAAAGCAGATACCCGTCAATTTGTAAGAACCTAAACAAATATTTCGGTAGAATGCACGTATCAGAAATTGAGCGTGAGCATTCTCGGACATACTGTCATCTACGCCAGAACGCCAAGATTGGCACATCTAAAGCATCAAACAGCACCGTGAGGGCAGAGTTGCAGCGGTTACGGGCTGCGCTGCGCTTTATGGTCGAGCGCGTAGAGCCTAAAGAACAAAGACTGCCGCAAACAATGATACCTTACATCGAATTGCCCCACGCATCCCCACCCCGAAATCGAGTGCTAAGTAAAGACGAGATACAGTTGCTGCGTGAAACGTGTCCAAATTTAGCTATGAGAGGATCGAATCGCATGTCACGCATTGGTCGCTTTGTGATGCTTGCGCTGGAAACTGCGCAGCGCAAGACTGCGATCTGCGAATTAAAGTGGGACCAGGTTAAGTTTGATTTGAACCAAATATACTTTAATCAAGAGGGACGCCTTCAAACTCAAAAGAAACGCCCAACAGTGCCTATTTCGCCCGTGTTGCGTCCAGTGCTGGAACGTGCGTTTGAGGAACGTATAAACGATTTCGTTATCGATCACAGCAACGGAGTGTGGTCGCCGTTAAAGAAATTAGCTAGTGATCTTGGTATCGAAGGTCTGCACCCGCATGTCTTTCGGCACACCTGGGCAACCCAAGCAGTGCTACGCGGTGTACCTTTAAAAAAGGTTGCAATGTTTTTAGGTGACAAGGAAAAGACAGTGATTGAAAACTATCAGCATCTTTCCCCAGATTACCTTGAAGATGTTTTTGAAGGATCGTAGGGCCACGAATCGTCGTGAATTAGTGGCGCTGTATGGCGCTGTTTAGCACCATTGGCGCTGTATTTTGTCTGTAGTTGTCGATCAATTTAGGCATACAGATTTATTTCGGCCATATTTTACTTATGTTGATTGTCGATCAACAACGGATAATGTGGTCGGGGCGGGACAGATTCGCTTATTGATTATGCCACTGATTACAATGTAGATTGTGGCAATCGACAGAGCTTTTTGGCGCTGTTAGTGGTGCCGTCCTGGCTGTTATCTGTTGTAGTCGCTAATCGCTTATTATCCGCTCTAGCAAATTTGCGCTCTTGAAATTTGATTCGTATGTTCGTACCGAGGGCTGTGGCATTGGCGGCATAAACCTTTTGTTTGCGCTTAAGTCGAAACGCTGTCTTTGCCACACCATCACCACCAGTGAAGCAGCATTAGGGCGCCAACGGTGATCG
>Ga0209632_10003778_pt1 | contig 13667 bp, 13 predicted proteins | sample COG_10_FD_184754 | JGI IMG/M metagenome (GOLD analysis project Ga0209632, IMG submission 184754) | Pelagic Microbial community sample from North Sea - COGITO 998_met_10 (SPAdes) (version 2) | ecosystem: Environmental > Aquatic > Marine > Neritic zone/Coastal water | place: Helgoland, sampling...
AATTTAACTTTAAGTCAGACATCACCTAATTTTGGAGGCAAAGGGAGTGAAGTCGAACTATTTTGGTGAGGATTTATATAAAATAAAAAACCCACAGCCATAAAAGGTTGCGGGTTCTTCTGTGGAGGCAAAGGGAGTGAAGTCGAACTATTTTGGTGAGGATTTATATAAAATAAAAAACCCACAGCCATAAAAGGTTGCGGGTTCTTCTGTGGAGCCAAAGGGAGTGAAGTCGAACTATTTTGGGGAAGATTTAGTAGAATTAGCTCGAAATTAATTTATTGTTTCTCAATAGGACTCGGATTTAAAACACTTTATTGTCATTTTTACCTGTCTCACTGCTTTCACCTCATTAAACGACTGTAAACGCCATTATACGACGTTAAGCGGCTTCACTAGGGCTTCACCTCTTTTTATTTTAATACAAAAAAATAGATAAACTTAGAAGGGGAGGAGAATAGGGTTCTGTTCTTTGATCGATTACTTAAAGTTTTTATAGAAATCTCATCTATTGCTTACTCTGCCTACAAAGTAATCCTCATACCACTTCTTGTACGTCGTTATGCCTTGTGTAGGCGGAGTTAACTAAATATTTTTAATCCTTGGCTCGCCTAAATTCAATGTGAGCAAGTTTGGTTTTACTACAATAATATTATTTTTGTTCCGTTTGATTTATACAAACAAAATTAAATATCTCTATGAAATCAATTGTATTTATTTTAATGTCTCTTTGCTTTAGTGCTACTGCACAAATTGACAAACTTGAAGGGATTTGGACTTCTCCAGGGAGTTCTTATTACACAACAATAATGTATAATGTTGAACAAAATGAATTTAAAATAATTAATTTCAGTTTTGCAGAAGACAACGTAATTCCTGAAGTGGTAACTGAAGTAGGTGATGATTTTGTCTCAACTTCTCTTTATAACAAAAGTAATGATTACTCTGTAAATATTACATATGAAGTCTTAAATGAGGATCAGATTTTATGTGTTTTTGAAGGCGATTTAAATAAAAAAAGTGCACTTACTAGATTTAGATAGATTCTAGAAAAAACAAACTAATATTTCTTTTAAACGAGCCTTTATAAACTTACTTGAAAACAAACAAAATGCTGAAACCTAAAAAAAATAACAAATAAAGAAATGAAAAAAGAACTTATATTATTATTACTTATTACTTCGGGATGTTTCGCGCAACAAACGATCGAAACGATGTTCACTCCCCCAAATGGATATGAAAGAATATATCAAGACGGTTATTCTCAGTTTTTGAGGCAATTTCCTCTTAAAGAAAATAATGTGGTCAACTATTACTATGGAGAAGAAAAGGATAATGATAATATTTGGGCGGCCGTTTATGATTATGAAATAGGGAGAGAAGACTTGCATCAATGTGCTGATGCCGTTTTGTATATGAGAGCCAACTACCTGTATACAAATGGAATAAAAGATCAGCTTCAATATAATTTTGTAAGTGGATATAATGCAAAATATAATGACTGGTTGAGTCATTATTACAAGATAAGAGGGAGTCGTATTTCCTTAGAACCCCGTTCAAACCCTCTTGAAGATAATTCAGCAACTTTTGCTAAATGGATAAGACAAATTTGGATGTATGCAAACACTTGGTCCATTGACACTTACAATTCTGATTCTGTTGCTATAAAAGACATGAAACCAGGCGATTTTTTTATTCAAAGTAATCCGCCTCCAGCAGTTGGACACGCCATAAATGTTGTAGATGTGGCTGTAAATCCATCAACTGGTAAAAAAGTATTTATGTTAAGTCAAAGTTTTATGCCCGCCCAGCAAACACATATTTTACTGAATCCAGAGACGGGTGGTGTTTGGTATTCATTAGATGCTTTTAAAGATATAGAAACCCCTGAATGGACGTTTACTGTCAAAGAGCTTAAACGGTTTAAAAAAATATAATTAGCACATAAAGGCGAGTATTATTCTAACCATAGAAAATCAATCTAAAGAAGGTTTAAAAGGCGATAAATAATAAGCATCAGGTACGCTTTAAGCGTACCAACCAATTTCCTCGAAGCACGTTGGTTTAGTATGCGGGAGCTCTCCAAAAATTAACGAGTCATCCACATCCTTACTTGTTGCAATTTATGTTTAACTTAAATTGTAATACAATGCGAAACGAAGAAAAAATCCCCTTATCAGAAGCGGAATACAAACACCTTTATGAAGCACGCATGAAAGAGTATTATGCTAGATTATGGCTACAACAACAAATTTGGTTAGAATAATAGAATTAATTATAATACTATGAATAACGAAACTGAAGATTACTCCGTTGCTCTTTGACCTTACTGGACTATTTTTTATCCAATGGCTGGCCTTGAAATATAAGTTTAATACGAAAGATCTATGATAATACAAGAAAAACTAAATGGAAAGACAAGTTATTTCAGAAAAACAAGATAATCTAAGTTCAATTTTAGAGAAGATTAAATCAGGAAAAGATATAGAAACTCAGCTTAAAATATTTTCATTATTTTGGCTAACCCATCCAAACTATCGTAAAGCTTTAATCAGTTCTTTACAATTGTGGCACCCCAAACTATGGAAAATGGCTAGGAGGGCATATTATCCAACATTTTTGGACAAAATAATTAATAAGTTTAAATTATGATTTATTTTAGGGAATAATGCCGTGGAGCCCACAGGAGTGAAGTCACACTGATTTGGATATTATAACAAGAAATTATTATTAAGGGTAATTAAGGAGAATAGGTGAGTTCCCTATAATTATTTTGTGTTCTTAATCTTCATACCAATTTGGCTTATCTTCAATTAACTCCTCAATCATATTATCATCCCAACTATCAAATGAATATTGACTATTATCTGAACTGTCCTTCCAATTAATTGACAAATCCCATCTTAAATCGTAATTATTATCTTGATATTTTTTGATTATCACTTTAGTTTCTTCAATTGTTGTTTTAATGTTGAAAGTTACTTCACATTCTATATCCATTATTAAACAATTAGTACCACGAGAAAAAGCGTTAGAGACATCAATATCGTATTTTAAAACTTCCAGATGCTTTTTTAATTTAGAGGGAATTTTAAAGTCAGCTTTAATACAACTTTTACTATGATTTTTGAAATTGCCCCAGTCTTTATCACATAGCTCTACTATATCAGAATTTTTTGGTAAATCACTAAAAATTGTGTTAGCAAAAATCACTATCATATTCATTTTATTTTCAATACCCCCAAAGGTTTCTATTAAATTATTTATTGTTTCATCAGTATTCGCGAAAAGAGTTTGATCCTTAACTCTTTGCTTTGTCTCTGCGTCTAGATTGTCAAATTTAATAGGAGATTCAGGAATATTTGATGTATTAATAGACAACTCAACTTTTTCTTCTTCTTCATTTTCCTCTAAAAATTGCATAAAATCATTAAGACTACTGTCCATTAAAGATACCATTTCATTTATTGACCAATTATTTATGTCTTGCTTAAATGATGTAGCACCCTCAAACATCTCATACATACTGGTTACCTCACTGACATCCCAATCTTTAAGAGGCTGGTTAAAGGCTTTAGCATCATAAAACATGTTAATCATACTAGTTACATTACTAACATCCCAATTACCAATTGGTTGATTAAAACTCTTAGCACCCCTAAACATACTGTTCATATCAGTAACGTTGCTTACGTTCCAATTTTCAATGGGTTGATTATAAGATTCAGTATCTCCGAAGATTGCCTCCATATTAGTCACCTTACTTACATTCCAACTACTTAAATCTTGGTTAAAAAAATTAGCAGAACTAAACATATAACGCATATTGGTCACATTACTCACATCCCAATCACCTATTGGTTGATTAAAAGCCAATGATTCCATTGATGAAAACATTTCGCTCATATCTGTAACATTACCAACGTCCCAATTATCAAGAGGTTGATTAAATACATATGCATTATCAAACATGGCATGCATATTTGTAACATTAGATACGTCCCAATTATTTAGTGGTTCATTAAATGTGTACGCATTCAAAAAAAGTTTACTCATATCGGTAACCTCTGAGGTGTCCCAACCAGAAATATGACCGTAATTAGCTTCTGCTGATGAAGAATCACTTAACCACTGTTTAACTTTGTCTCTAAGTGTTTCGTTGTCGAATTTCATATATTTTTATCTTTATTATCTATTTAGTACTATATTCTATTTGAAAAAAAATATAATTATATTTTTAATCTGTTTTTAACATGGGACTTGAAATCAAAATTATTAAAAGACAAATAATCTTTTAAATAATCTGGTTCTTCAGTACCAATTCTAAGGTCTACTTTTCCATTGTCGTTTCTTGTATTAAAAAAATCCTCAGGTGGATAACAACAACCCTTTGGTAAGTTAATCCAGATTAATTCATCCTCTTCAACTAAGAGGATATTTAGTGAGTTTTTGAATTTAGACGGTGAGATATTCAACCACCAGCAAGGTGCTGTTTTATTAATATTAGAATAAACAGTATTAGCATTAGATATTTTATCAGTACCTAATTCATTATTAATTAAAGTTATCGCATCAGATTTTTTAAATTTATTATATCGAATCTTCATATTTATAGTTTTTGGATTAGATTTGTTTTTTGGATTTTCAAACCATTTAATTTCACCAATAACATTATTGGATTTAGGAACAATATATTTAATTGATTGTAAATCAAATTCTTTATATTCTTTAGGGAATGATTTTTCAAGGAAATTCCTCACATAGTTTATTAATTCATTTTCCTCTCCGATGTTATTTCCATTGTATTCAATATGATTTCTTTTTGGAACTAAAAATGAATTAAAGGGGTGTATAAGTCTTAAAAAGTGAGCCCTTAGTATTTCAACTTGCTCATTTGTTAATACATCATTTACCTGCCTAATGTTGTTTGACATTTGAAATAATTCTCTAGTTGGATTTGGAAATAACTTTGTAAGACTTATGTCATTGTATCCATATCCAGTAGGTTTTATATGAGCTTGATACCAACCCTTTGCATTTATATTAGCTCTTTTAGCTCCTTTTGGGGTATAAAAACTTAATTCTTTTTCTTCAGATACTTGACCAAAACCCACAGTTAATTTATTCTGATTAAATAATTGTTCTAAGTCTTTACAACTGTATGGAATGCCTGCAAGTTTCATACCCGCAAACAGTAACGTAAAGGTATTGTCACAATAAGTAAGCCTAGTATTGTCATTATATTCGCTAATAAACCCTCTACGTTGAAGGTGGTATTTAGTTTTTGAGTATGAACCATAAAGCCTTAAAAAGAAAACAGGGCTTTTGGAGTTTACATACTCTAAAAGAGACAAATGTATTTTTTTTATTTCTTGTTTGTTCTTGAATTGAAATTTGATTATATCATTAAAAAGAGAGGGGATATCCTTTGCATAACCATTCTGAACTTTAGTAATATTTTTATTTTCAAATTTATCAAATACACTCATATTTTCTTACTCTAAATCAATTTCCATTTCTCCTTTGTTGTATTTCTATTTTCATAAATATTATGGCTTATAAGTTCTCTGGTTTGTGTTGCTGTGTTTAGAGGGCTACTACCACTGCATCAAAAATATTTTCTTTCCCTTACCTCGCTGGAAGGTCATTATCTCTATCATAATTATCTACTTTATTTTTTTGAACTTTTTTTTAAAATATCAAATATGCTCATCTATTTCTTTTTCAAAATAAGACTTTAATAGTAATTACACAAATTCATCCTTGTTTCAATAAGGCTTCACTTCTTTTTATTTTAATACAAAGAAATAGATAAACTAAGAAGGGGAGTAGTAGCCGGTTTAGTTCCTAGTTCGACTACAATTTATTTCCGGGAATAATAAATTATTTTTAAAAATAATATTTGGAGCCAAGGGGAGCGAAATCGAACTATTTTGGGGAGGATTTAGTAGAATTAGCTCGAAATTAATTTATTGTTTCTCAATAGGACTCGGATTTAAAACACTTTATTGTCATCCCTAACCAAATTACTGCTTCCACCTCATTAAGCGACTGTAAACGCCGTTATACGACATTAAGCTGCTTCACTAGGGCTTCACCTCTTTTTATTTAAATACAAAAAAATAGATAAACTTAGAAGGGGAGGAGAATAGGGTTCAGTTCTTTGACCGATTACTTAAAGTTTTTATAGAAATCCCCTCTATTGCTTCACTCTGCCTACAAAGTAATCCTCATACCACTTCTTGTACGTCGTTATGCCTTGTGTAGGCGGAGTTAACTAAATATTTTTAATGTTTGGCTCGTCTAAATTCAATGTGAGCAAGTTTGGTTTTACTACAATAATATTATTTTTATTCCGTTTGATTTATACAAATAAAATTAAATATCTCTATGAAATCAATTGTATTTATTTTAATGTCTCTTTGCTTTAGTGCTACTGCACAAATTGACAAACTTGAAGGGATTTGGACTTCTCCAGGGAGTTCTTATTACACAACAATAATGTATAATGTTGAACAAAATGAATTTAAAATAATTAATTTCAGTTTTGCAGAAGACAACGTAATTCCTGAAGTTGTAACTGAAGTAGGTGATGATTTTGTCTCAACTTCTCTTTATAATAAAAATAATGATTACTCTGTGAATATTACATATGAAGTCTTAAATGAGGATCAGATTTTATGTGTATTTGAAGGTAATTTAAATAAAAAAAGTGCACTTACTAGATTTAGATAGATTCTAGGGAAAACAAACTAATATTTTTTTTAAACGAGCCTTTATAAACTTACTTGAAAACAAACAAAATGCTGAAACCTAAAAAAAATAACAAATAAAGAAATGAAAAAAGAGCTCATATTATTATTACTTATTACTACAGGGGGTTTCGCGCAACAAACACTTCAACGGTCTCTCAAACGTACTTAAATCGACTCATTCGTTCAGGATTTGTAAACAGATACACGCATTTTATTAGAAATGGGAATTATATTACTGCTAACGGAAACGTTGTGAATGCTGAGGTTTGGCAATTACCATCAATGACTATGGGGCCAAAAACAATTTATAATATTGAAATCGCTGTGATTCCTAGAATTGATCAAGATGGCTTCCTTTTGGGGATGTCCACCATTAATAAACTAGGAAACCCAACTATTGATTTGACAAATAACAAAATTATAATTAATTAAAAAATATTACTAATGAAAAACATACTATTCACACTCGCTTTACTTGTTTCTTTTGCTTCTTTTGGGCAAAACCTTAGCAATGAAGAATCAGAACTATATAATCTAATTATGAAGTACAGATCATCTAAAAACCTACCAAGGATTCCTATATCTAAATCTCTAACTTTTGTTGCCCAGACTCATGTAAGAGATTTGGAAAATAATAAGCCTGATTTAGGGAATTGTAATATGCATAGCTGGTCAAATAAGGGTGCCTGGACCTCTTGTTGCTATACTTCTGACCACGCAAAGGCGCAGTGTATGTGGGACAAACCTTCTGAGCTAAGTTCATATAAGGGTTACGGATATGAGATTGCTTATGGAAGTAGCGGTGGCTCAGTGACTCCAATTGGAGCTATTAATGGGTGGAAAGGTAGTTCCGGTCATAATGCTGTTATCATTAATCAAGGAATTTGGTCTTCCTACCCATGGGAAGCAATAGGAATAGGTATATACAAGGGATTTGCTGTTGTATGGTTTGGGGAAGAAAGACAATAGAAATAGTTTTTAGACCAAAGAAAAATTTAAACCATATCCTCTTCTTTCAGTTTAGCTATTTCTAAACCTCTTAAGTAGGTTAAACTTACATTTCTTATATTTGAGTAAACTAACTATTATGAAGAAGATACTATTTACACTCGGTTTACTTGTTTCTTTTGGGTCCTTCGGACAGAACAAATCAACTGAAGATTTAATTCAATCTATAGATGACATTGTAAATAAAAGCGAAGAATATAAAAAACAACTTGAAATGTTGGCGGACACATATAATGGCGATATAAGACAAATGAGTAAGGAGTACTTGGATGCATTTCAGAAATATGAAGATGAGCTTAAAAAAAAATCTAACAAATTTAATTCTAAGCGTTTACAGGAGCTTCAAGAACTGGAGTTAGTAATAAAAAATTATGAATTATTTCGTCAAAAAGACCTTTATAGCAAAGCAATTATATTTATGGATGATATAACGGCAAAACTCAAATTACTTGGAACTCTTCAAGATGACTCTTCGGATGAATTAATCAATTCGACTTCACAATCTTACTTAGCTTCAAATGAATACTTCATAGAAGGAAATAAAAAAATAAAAGCTAAAGACTATAAGGGAGCAATAGCAGATCTAACAAAGTCTATAGAACTTGTACCCAACCCTTCTTCTTATTTTAATAGGGGTTTTGCAAAAAGCAGTTTAGAAGACTACAACGGAGCGGTAGAGGACTTTACAAAAGCAATAGAACTTGACTCTAATGATGCCAAGTTTTATTCATATAGAGCTAGTTCAAAAGGAAGCTTAGAAGATTACAAAGGGGCTGAGAGTGACCTTACAAAAGCTATTGAACTTAAACCAAAAAATGAGTTTTATTATTATAACAGGGGAAGAGCAAAAACTAATTTAATGAACTATACTAGCGCTATATTAGACTTCACAAAAGCTATAGAACTTAAACCTAATTACACTATTTGTTATTTTCACAGAGGCATGTCTAAATCTAAACTAGAAGACCACAATGGGGCTATGGAAGATTTCACAAAAGCTATTGAGCTTGACCCTAATAATAATCTTGCTTATGCTAACAGAGCAATTTCAAAATATTATTCAAAAGACTATTACGAAGCCATATCAGACCTTACAAAAGCTATAGATCTAAACCCTAATGATAGTTTCTTTTACTACCTTAGAGGAGATATAAAAAAAGATCTTGGAGATTTAAATGGTGCATGCGCAGACTGGGAAAAGGCATCTAGCTTGGGTGATAAAGGCTCTATAAAACTTTTGTCAGAAAATTGCAACTAAACCAAGTAAATATGAATAAAATACTTTTTCTAATTATTCCTTTTATTGCTTTATCTCAGAACTTAACTACTGAAGAAATTAAAGCATATGCTGAAAGTATGAATAAGGATTTGCCTTATTCAATTCCTGGTACTAAAGTAATCATGGATAATGTCTCATCTATTGGCAGAAATTTAATTTTTACGTATAAGGTTCCAGAAGATTGGTATCCTTTTGATAATATTAAAGAAGAATTAATTAATGCTCAAACAGAAGATTTCAAGAAGCAACTAAGCGGTGAGAAAATTAATCTCATTTACAATTATTCAAGGAATGGTAATATTATAAAAAATGTGAGGATTGCTTACACGGATTTCAATATTCCTGTAATAGGATCTTTGGGTGAATATAGAAATTACAAATCACATCCAAAGTCTAAAGGAATTAATATAAAAATAAAAGATCCTTTAGGATTTGAATATCTTGAAGGAGATAGGCCTAGCATAATTAAAAAATTTAATAATAAATTAAATAATCTAGTTTATCTTTTTGGAGTTAATGAGATGCCATTTTTTATGACAAAAGATTATGTAAGAAGTTACATTTTTAATGAAGAATCCGCATCAGTTGCAAAAGTATTAGTGGATGAATTTGGAGGAGTCTATGGTGAATCTAATTTGGTTTCTAGCAAGTATATTGATATTGATAGGCAACCAGCTTTACAGTTTGTTTATGATCTCAAAACAGAAACTATTACTGGAGATATTGAAATGAGGACCATTACATGGGTTGTTTATTATGAGGATAGATTGATATTTTTCAGTGGCACTTCAAAAAAAGAAAATTTTGATAAACATAAATACATATTTTATTCAATCACTAATTCAGTCGTATTTCAGGATCAATATGAAAAGATAGGGATTAATAAAAAAAATAATGATGTAGTTGATTTTAATGAATATGTTGAAAAGTTTTATAGAGAATTAACCTTTTTTGGAATTAATAAAACACGCCCAAAATATGTTGACATCAAATTAAAACCCTTAGATGTTTCAGCTGAAACCTACCATTACCATGGATATTCAACAGGATACAATAATGATGATGTTGTAGAAATTGTTCTAAATGAAAGAAGTTGGAGAGATTTCACAAAGGCTCAGAAGCATTATTTAATCTTTCATGAACTATGCCACGATATCCTAAATTTAGACGACTTAAAACCTGAAGCTGAAGAAAAAAACATAATGTATCCCTCTATTAATAACTTTAAAGTTTTAACAATGGATGATTTTATAGAAAATTTTCATAATTTATTAGAAAAATATTAACTTAATGTAAAATCCAACTAACCAGAAAACCATGGACGAGAATAGACAGTCAAACATATTATATTATCTTTTATCTAGCCTAGTTGCAATTATTTATTCTTTGTTTAATGCTAATTCTGTTGAAGGATTTCTAATCCAATTTATTATTCCATTTGCTGCAGCCACTGTTATTGCTATTCCTATTCAAGTTATTTCTCCAAAGGCAAGTTGGCCAAAAACTTTGTTTTGGAGCATGTTAATACTTAGTGTTATGGCACTATTTGGAGGTATTTCTGCCAATGGTTATGTTGACTAAACCAATATATCATATTCCTTAAATTTAGCGAATTCTAAATCTCATAAATAGGTTAAACTTACATTTCTTATATTTGAGAAAACTAACTATTATGAAAAACATATTATTTACATTCGCTTTACTTGTTTCTTTTAGCTCTCTTGGGCAAGATTTTATGCTAAATCAATTAGATGGTATTGTTATAGATACAACAAACTATACTTTTCAAATAAAAAAAAAGAATGAAATTAAAAAAGGTAAAATTATAATAAATAAAAATCTTAAGTTGGGAAATATTAATATAAGAGATTTAGCTTATTATTCTATTGAATTTACTTTTGGCCGCCAACAAAACTGGTCAACTATATTTGATACTGCCAAATCAATGGAACTTACTATAGGTGAATTATGTGATACTAAACTTTACAAAGACAACTGTACATATTCTACTAAAATTGATATAACTCATATGAATTCTGCAAATTATTTCGTGAAACACTTTTTTAATAATGAATTTGAATATTTAGGAACTTCTACAAAACCAGATATTTGGAATAAAAACTAAACCATAGGCATATCTTCTTCTTTCAATTCTTCTATTTCAAAACCTCGTAAAATGGTTAAACTTACATTTCTTATATTTGAAATATAAACCAATTTATTATGAAGAACATAATATACACACTCGCTTTACTTATTTCTTTTAGCTCTTTTGGGCAGGCATTTCAATGAGCTTCGGGCAAACACTCTCCGTAGGGTCTAATAGCTCAATAAATATTAATTCCAATAGTTCGCTTTCAGTCGATGGTTTAGAGCTAGCGCCTAGCGCAGCCTATACTATTTCAGGACCTAATACTTTAGACCGTTCTAATGTACCTATTGTTGTGGGCGATAATACAAGCATAAATAGAGTCTATGGATTATCTGCTGAATTGTCTAACTATTCTGGAATACTCAACTTCAAATACTTGGAAAGCGAACTTAATAGTATATTGGAAGCCGATTTGGTATTAGAAGTCCTTAATACAAACGGAGTTTGGATGTCTGTTTCAGCGAGTATTGATGAAGCCAACAACTCCTTAAGTTATGATTTCACGGAACTTGTTGGGTTTAGCTCAATCACAGCCAGTGACGTGTTGGCAACGCTTACCGTTAAGCCCGTTTTATTAGATGGTTATGTACGTGTGTATCCAAACCCTACAACAGACTTTTTACATATTGTATCCAACACGGCCCAAAAAGCCATATTGTTTAACACAGCAGGCCAAAAAATATTAGAGACCAACAACGCTACAGCGTTAGATGTCATAGACCTCCCTTCAGGGGTTTACTTATTAAACTTACAAAACAGTCAAAACCAAATTTCCACTTTTAAAATAATAAAAAAATAACATGAAAAAAATTACATTAATAGCACTTATGCTTTTTACAGCATTGGGTTACGCACAAATAGGTATCAACACAAATAACCCTGATGCCTCTTCAGCATTAGAGATTGAATCCACTACAGGAGGAATTTTAATTCCAAGACTCACACAGACGCAGCGCGATGCGATATCAGCACCTGCTACAGGTTTAATGATATATCAAACAAACGGTACATCAGGTTTTTATTTTTATAATGGAAATATTTGGACAAAAGTTGATGGAGTCGCCGGTCCACAAGGTCCTATTGGTCTTACTGGTTCTGCTGGTGCCGACGGAGTTGACGGTGCTCAAGGTCCTATTGGTCTTACTGGCGCTGCTGGTATTGATGGAGCTGGTGGAGTTGATGGAGTCGCCGGTCCACAAGGTCCTATTGGTCTTACTGGTTCTGCTGGTGCCGACGGAGTTGACGGTGCTCAAGGTCCTATTGGTCTTACTGGCGCTGCTGGTATTGATGGAACAAATGGTTCTGACGGTCAAGACGGAGCTCAAGGAGCAACAGGATTTGCAGGCCCAGCTGGAGATCAAGGAGTCGCAGGTCCACAAGGAGCTACGGGTCCTTCTGGAGCAAATGGAATTAACGGAATTAACGGAATTGATGGCCAAGACGGAACAAATGGAAATGACGGTCAAGACGGTAATGATGGAGCAGATGGAGCAGATGGAGCACCAGGAGTAGATGGAGCACCAGGAGCAGCAGGAGTAGATGGAGCAGATGGTGCCTCTTACACACAGCCCACTTATAATATTGGAGATATTGTTAATGGCGGTGTAGTTTTTTGGTTAGATAGCACGGGTCAACACGGTTTGGTTGTGGCATTTTCAGATGTAGCAACTTATGTAGAATGGGGTTGTTATGGTATAGATTTACCAAACGTACCGAATGTCCTTTATAATGGAGGTAATCCTTTGGGTTTAGGTGCTGAAATTGGAGATGGTTTTAATAACACCAACAATATCCTTAAAGATTGCCCTACTGCTCCCGCTGCTTTAGCGGCAAGGTCTTCTTATGGTCCAGATTGGTTTTTACCAAGTGCAAATGAGCTAAACCAAATCTATATTAATAAAACAACTTTAGAGGGGGTCTCTGGGTTTACTGGATTTAGTGATTACTACTGGAGTTCGTCGGAGTACGCTTTCCATAGCGCGTGGAGACAGTTTTTCAGCAGTGGTAATCAGGCCCCCAGCGTTAAGGACTACACGGCGGTCAATGTGCGTGCTGTTCGGGCTTTTTAGTTATTTAATTATTTATCAATTTAGCGAAGCGGTCTCACGAACCCCTTTCAAGAAAATATTAAAGGGTGCGTAATTTAATAAGTGCCGCGTACCCTTTTCTCTACCTCCGTATTTATTGCCTGTTGTATTTGATTACTTTTTGTTAAAAAAGTTAAGAAAGTTAAGTTTTTTGTTATGGTTAATGGGTGTTTATTTATTATTTTTTCATAAATATTTGTCACCTTATTTGTCACCCAAAAAAATAAAGACCTGTAAATCAGATAAATATACAGGTCATTGTGGAGGCAAAGGGAGTAAAGTCGAACTGTTTTGGGGAGGATTTAATCGAAATACTTAAGTAATAAATCTTCTGAGAAATATGGATAGTTTAATTTATCTCTTAACTCTTTGTAGCGCATTATTAT
>Ga0209632_10003779_pt1 | contig 13667 bp, 10 predicted proteins | sample COG_10_FD_184754 | JGI IMG/M metagenome (GOLD analysis project Ga0209632, IMG submission 184754) | Pelagic Microbial community sample from North Sea - COGITO 998_met_10 (SPAdes) (version 2) | ecosystem: Environmental > Aquatic > Marine > Neritic zone/Coastal water | place: Helgoland, sampling...
TTGTAGGTAATGTACTACCTTCTTCGAGTGCTCCTGGTGAAAATGACACTACCTTTGATTTTACAAATGACGAATCGCGAACAATGTCATTACGCGATGTACCCATTCGCATCGAACATCAGGAAGGGTTGGCAGTAGGTTCAGTGCAGAGGGATTGGACTGACAAGGACGGAAAAAAATGGATTTTAGGTAAAGTGGACGAGACATCTTTAGAAGGCAGATATGCGACACATGCCATCCAGCCTAGTTCTACTGGCCACACGTTATACACCGGATTGTCGCTGCAACATGTGCATACTTCTTTTCGTGATGGCTCAACGCGCAAACGACCCATTGAAGTTTCGCTTTGTACTGAGCCCCGTCGACCAGGGTGTCAAGTTGTATCTGTGGACAAATCAAAAAAAAAGGAGTATATAACCCACCTCGCATCTCGTCAAAATATGTCTGAAGCTAGTATTGTCTCTGAAACTCCTGTCGAAACCACCACTTCCGAAAGCCCTGTCGAGCCATCTTCTCAGCCACAAACGGTTGACAATCGTGAAGAATTGATGAATTTGGTCATCAATCAAGAGAGCGAGCTCGGTGATACCAAAGCTGCTCTCGAGAAAGCTCAGGAAGAGCTCAACAAACTGCAGTCAGCTTGGAAGCAGCGTGAAGAAAATGAAACCCTCGAAACCAAAAGTAAAGCTGAGGCATTGTCCAAAGCATTGGTAGAATCGTGGTCCGCCTCATTGCCTGCCGATGCAATGACAGACGAGAACAAAAAAGCAATTTTTGCCATGGCTCAAAATTTCCCCAAGGAATCTGTCAAAATGTTGGAGATTGCTCACAAGGCTTCGAAAAAATACAAGTCGGATATGGACTCGATGGCTGTGCAACAACAGGTGAAACAAAAACGTGAACTCGAGTCGCGTGTCATGGACATTGTGACCAAGAAACGTCGCATTACGACCCTCCCAGAAACGAAATCTGTCGTCCATGCTGCCTCTACTAGAGTAGCAAATCCATTTAGTTTTGATACTAAATTGACCAGTTCCTCAATGAATTCAGTACGCGACAGAAACCCAGATTTATTCAATGCTCTGTCTGGCTTTAGCTCGGGCAATCTGAGAGATAGAATGGGACAAATTGCAAAAATTAACGGAAATTAAATACACAATAACTCTTTACTAATAACAACTATTTTTGACTATTTATCTGGATTTTATTCGATCCATGCTGTCTATTGTCTATTGTCTCCATAATGCAAATTGATAGTCTTCAGTTTGGTGTTCTGTCACCGCAGAAAATGCGTGCCATTTCCGTCTGTGAAGTGGTCACTGATGAATTGTATGAAAACAATCGTCCCAAGACTGGTGGTTTACGCGACCCGAGATTTGGCGTGTCCAGTCGTCGTGGTCAATGCACTGCCTGTGGACAAACTTGGTCGGAATGCAGTGGTCACTTTGGACATTTCGAACTGCCGTGTCCTGTCTATCACGTGGGATGGATGCAAGAACTCTTGCAATGGCTGCGCTGTTCTTGCACTTGTGGATATGTAGCAAAGAGACCGTTCAAAAAATGTCCAAAATGTCAAACAGCCTCTGCTAAAATTTCCAAGAAAAATGCCACTACAATGACTATCCAAGACTCACAAGGTCTGCGACCACTATTAGCCTCTGAAGCCTACGAGCGATTAAAGGCGATACCCGCTGAAAACGTCGGACAGTTTCGGGAAAAAGATGACGACTTTCATCCTTGTTGGCTCATCCTAACGGTGTTACCCATTCCTCCAAATTGCGTGCGACCGTCGCCAACGTTGGACGGGGATGAAGTACGCGGAGAAGACGACATCACACGGAGACTCTTGTACGTATTGCGTCTCGCCAAGTCAGCTCGAAAAGCGAAGGATGAAAATTCAGTGGTTAGAGAACACAGCCAAACACGCTTCCAAGATGCCATCCACATGTACATTGACCAGCGAAAAATGCCAGGCAAAACACACACAGCACAAAAATCAATTTCAGAGCGACTGGTCGGAAAACAAGGCAGAATGCGCGGGAGTTTAATGGGCAAACGCTGTAATTACACAGCCAGAACAGTCATCACTGGCGATGCCATGTTAGATATGCGCGAAGTGGGTGTCCCGCGTCAAGTTGCAGAAACATTGACCATTGTAGAACATGTCAATCGTCTGACGTACGACAAATTGAAAAAAATGGTGGAGCAACAAGACAAACGAATCAAATATATTGTTCGGAAAGACGGTACTCGGTTGGACATGCAAACAATTAAAGGACAAATTACATTAAAAGTTGGTGATGCTGTTGAAAGAATCTTACAGGATGGTGACCCTGTCTTGTTCAACCGACAGCCATCTCTGCATCGCATGTCCATCATGTGCCACAAAGCCAAAATTTTAGAAGGAAAAACGTTCAGACTCAATCTCAGTTGCACTACACCCTACAATGCCGATTTCGACGGCGACGAAATGAATTTACATGCCCTACAGACCTTTGAGTCAAGAGCAGACGCATTAGAATTAATGTCCGTGGCCAAAAATATTATTACACCGCAGTCCAACAAACCAGTCATGGGAATCGTCCAAGATTCACTACTCTCGTCCTACATGATGACAAGCCCCGGTGTCACCCTCGACAAAGCAGAAATGTGCAATATCATTATGTGGGTTGAAGGCGCTACTCTAGCAGAACCACATATACTACAGCCAGAACCAGCTTGGACAGGACTGCAATGTTTCTCCATCTTGTTTCCATCTAATTTCAACTGGAGGGACATGATAGTACAGGGTCAACTACTGCGAGGGCCATTGGACAAAAAAGCACTGGGGCGGTCTCACGGTTCCATCATTCACCGCCTCTACAACGATTACGGACCAGACAGAACTTGTCAATTCATGAACGAATTGCAGCGCATCAACCATGTCTGGTTTTCGTCGCAGGGATTTTCCATCGGCATTGGTGACATGAGAATTACAGATGACACCGCCGTCAAAATTCAGCAAGAATGTGCGTCAGTAGATGACAATGCTGAACAATTACGAGCAGGCGAACATGCAGAAATGCGCATTAATCGAATGCTCAATCAAACACGAGATTCGATGGGACTCATCGCACAGAACGCCATGTCGCCTAACAACAGCCTTGGTCTCATGGTCAAATCGGGTTCCAAAGGTTCGATGGTTAATATTCTACAAATTATGGCTTGTGTAGGACAACAAAATTGCTCGGGACAACGAATGAAAGCTACTCTCAACGGACGAACTCTACCCATGTTCAGGGACACTGACAACTCGGCTCGTGCAAAAGGTTTTGTCAAACATTCCTATATTGATGGTCTAACACCGGACGAATATTGGCATCACACCGTCGGTGGAAGAGAAGGTCTCATCGACACCGCTGTCAAAACATCGACCACTGGATACATACAACGACGATTGGTCAAATCTCTAGAATCTATTGGGGTAGCCTGTGACAATACTGTTCGAGATTCGCAAAACAGAATTATACAATTTTTATACGGCGAAGATGGTATTGATGGCATGGCACACGAAATGGTTGAGGCACCCTTTGACCACAAAACACTGACAGAGTACGACCTACAGACCTGGCCAGAAATTACAGCAGCCTATAACATGTGGAAATGGAATGAAAAATACAAATTGGGAGACAAGTGGGCAATCTGTGTGCCAGCAGAACGCATATTCAAGGAATTTAGTGACAACGGAAAAGCCTCGGATGCGAAAAAAATCATTCAACCACTCTTGAATGCTGTTGAACACTTACCATTGGTACATGCTTATATCCTATCAGTCTTTGGTGTCAAAGAATTGAAGTGTTCTTCTAAAACATTGCAGCAGATTGTCGACATTTTGTTGAAGAAATGGCGGCGCTCTATTGTAGCAGCTGGCGAAATGGTAGGGACTATTGCAGCACAATCAGTGGGAGAACCAACCACACAAATGACATTGAACACGTTTCACAATGCTGGCAACTCGGCCAAAAATGTCACATTGGGTGTACCAAGATTTGAGGAACTCATTAATGCTGCCAAAAAAATTAAAACACCTTCCATTAGTGTTTTTTCAGACACAGTATTGAGACCAGAAAAAGCATGGAAAATTAAAACAGAAATACAACGAACCCGTGTTCAAGATTTGACCATTATACACACCTACGTCAATACCATCACCCCAGAACTACAACAATACCTGACATGCCCCGACAACAAACGATGGGACACCGAGAATATACCAAACAATATTCTAAAATGCATTATCAGTCGCAAAAAAATGGTACAAAACGATGTGTCAACAAAAGACATCATCTTGCAAGTACGCAACAAAAAAATAGCAATTGCATACCACGACAACCTCACAGACGATGTTCATCTGTACATGCGCACCAACAATGATTTCTTCAAGTATGCCAAACAGGTACTCGATACTACCATTAAAGGTTCCAAATATATTCACAAAGTAGATATACGCACAGAAGGAACACAATTTGTCGTTGATACAGAAGGCATCGATTTACGTTTTCTTAAATCATTACAGTCCATTGACCAAACAAAAACGCAATGCAACGACATCTTTGCCATCAGAGATGCCTACGGTGTGGAAGCAGCGAGAGCCGCTTTACTAAAAGAAATGCACACAGTACTCTCTTTCGATGGTTCTTATGTTAATATACGTCATTTAATGGTGATTATTGACTGGATGACTTGGACAGGAAACATCACTGCATTGACACGACATGGTGTCAAGAAAATGATGGATGATACTACACCACTCAAAAGAGCTACATTTGAACAACCAGTGGAGATATTTCATCATGCAGCAGTTAAAGGATTACATGACAAGTTGTCAGGCATATCGGAACAATTACTGATTGGTCTCAATCCTAAATGTGGTTCGTACTACAACGAAGTTGTGACAGAAAAAGATTATCAACAAAAATGGGATACAGATACATGGCAACCACCGGCACCACCGGTCGAAGAAGAACTGTTTGATGACTGGACAGGAACTGCATGGGATACACAAAGTACGTTTGCAACAAGAGCACCACAGTGCGGTGAGAAGAAGTCACCGACCTATGCGCCTCAGTCGCCGACCTATGCGCCTCAGTCACCGACCTATGCACCAGCATGGCAGCAACAACAGACACCAGCTGTGCCAGCATGGCAGCAACAACAGACACCAGCTGTGCAACAACAGACATCAGCTGTACCACAGTCGCCGACATATGCGCCACAGTCGCCGACATATGCGCCAGCATGGCAGCAACAACAGTCACCGACCTATGCACCAGCATGGCAGCAACAACAGACACCAGCTGTGCCAGCATGGCAGCAACAACAGACATCAGCTGTACCACAGTCGCCGACATATGCGCCAGCATGGCAGCAACAACAGACACTAGCTGTGCAACAACAGACACCAGCTAATAAAAAACAGAGGTACTCTCCGGCATCACCAGCATACTCACCAGCAGCACCTGCATACTCTCCGGCATCACCTGCATACTCACCAGCATCGCCAGCATACTCACCAGCATCGCCAGCATACTCACCAGCAGTACCTGCATACTCACCAGCATCGCCAGCATACTCGCCAGCAGCACCTGCATACTCTCCGGCGTCACCAGCGTACTCACCAGCATCGCCAGCGTACTCACCAGCATCGCCAGCTTACTCACTTGAGCCAGTGTATTCGTTGGAACCAACGTCGCTAAAGCGTCCAATCGAATCTGCTGGTGATGTTGGAAAGAAAAAAAAACACAAAGCTTATGAGAATGGTTAGAATTAGTATAACTACAACAAAATAAATAAAAAAATGGTTGCAATGTGTGAACAAAAAACCCGTGTATGGTGTTATCGGATTAGTACACTCTTGATTGTTTTTTCAGTCTTACTGTCTATGATTCTTCAAATTTGGAATTATTATTTTTCATTAATCACTGAAATGGATTCAATATTAGAGACAGAACCAAAATTGGCTGGTATAGTAGAAATCTGTGACCACAAAATACAGTTCGAATGGAACATTCAATGTATTCAAGAGAATGTCAACTGGAGATGTCAGCTGCCTGAGAATGTTTATATTGATATAACTCCACATGTAACGATAGAACGGAATACCTCGTTTGTGTGGATACCAGATGATTGTGTCAAAATGAAGTTCTGGATTTTACCGTGGTAGGTATAAGGTGATGAAAATTATTTGAATATGGGAGGGCATGATTTTGTTTATTTGTTAATATTGATAACATTTGTTATTATTTGGGAGAACTCCAAAATTCCTATACCGTCGTCAGTGTTTGCTGTCTGTCTTGGAATGGTTGTTTCCTATATTTGGAAAGAGATACCTTTTCACTTTACCCCAGAATTTTTCATGTATATGTTACTGCCCCCTATCTTGTTGCATTCGTCTTTCAAGTTCGATTTGAATTCTTTGCGACGGACATGGTTGCCATCTTTGATGTTTGCGGTGCCTGGTACATTGTTATCAGTGTTGATGATAGCTGGTGGCATTTATGTATGGACTGATGAGGTGGACATTGTCAATATTTTAATATTTGGGGCAATTTTAGCCCCAACAGACACTGTGGCTACTATGTCGTTGCGAAGTCGGATTCAGGACGATGGTGTGGTGTTAGATGTCCTTGAAAACGAGTCAGTGATGAACGATGCAATTTCGGTGGCATTGGTTCATATTTTGAGCAAGATGTCTGGTCAACCTGGATTATTGGTATCAACAGAGGCAGTACTCTTTTCGTTATTGATGTTAGTAGTGTCTGGATGTTTGGGTATCGGTGCTTCCTATGTCATGAACAAAGTGATGTCAACAGACATTTCGCTACATTACTTGTCGTCATTGTTGGTGTATGGTCTTTGTGAAACTGTTGGTATTTCTGGCATTGTCTGTTTGTTTGTGTATGGCAGTACAGTTGTGGCCCCTGTCGAATTAAAGAAAACTGTATCGGCTTTGGCATCGATGATGGAATCGTATGTGTATTTGATGTTGGGATTAGCATTGCCTTCCTATGAGTTTTCTTGGATGTCGTTGGCAATATTGGTGGCATGTATTGTCTCTCGCATTGTGGTCGTTTTTTTCGTGGGGTGTCTGCTGCAGCTGTGTGGCCAACGACACTGGACCATGCCTAAACTGTTGTTTTTCTCACTGTGTGGTGTTCGCGGAGCTATTTCGTATGCATTGTGTCTCGAGGTGGGTACAACATTTCAGAAATCGACAACGTTTGTGGTGGTGATGTGTACAGTCATTTGCATGAGTTCATTGCAGCGATGTATGCACCGTTTTTTGTTGACTATATAAATGCGCTTGTTGTCACCGAATGTCAGAAGAGAGTACTTTTACAAAATTGTTTACAACAGTGTGGACTTCGCTCGACGATATATTCTTATGTGTTGGTATTTTGTTAGTTAGTTTGCCATTCTTGGGTTCGTGCAGTGCATCCATACATCATTACTTTAAGTATTCAGTGTATGTGTCACAGGCGGTGAATTTTATTACCGTAGGGATAGTGGTTGCATTTCTACTGGGACATTTAGTGGGCGAGAAAGTGTCTATTTCCTTGTTTGGTGGGTTTTCTGTGGGTGTTGGCTACGCACTCCAGCCGTATATTGTGTCGCTGTTGTCTGGAGCTGCGTATTATTCGTCAAATATGATAACAGAGGGAGATGAAATTATGATAGACAAGAAAAAGTACAAGGTAATTGAAAATGGTATTTTGTACATCTGTGCCAAGGACATGACTGAGGAGATGGTGGTCTATTTGCCAAATTCGATGTTTCAGAATAAACCGCTCCACAAAATTAGTATAAGATAAATCTTAGCCTTCAGAAAAAAAATTAAAGTTCAGTTCTTTTAGTCATATTTACTAGTGTCCAGACTGATTCTGATAAGTCATGCTGCCATTCGGGCAGGTGTTGTAGCTGAAAGAGTACCCAGAGTACTCCCCAAATGTAACTAGTAGTGATTAATTTGCATGTTACAAGTGAAATCTGTCGAATATTGTTGAACAGTAGATGAACAGATATAAAAATAACAACAAATCCAAGAACAAGTGCTACATTATGGAGTGTCATCATTTGTTTGGACTGGTTCATAGTTTATACACTGATGTTTAAATCCAATAATGGCATCAGCAATAATGAAGACGGCAACTACTACTTCAACTGTGACTACACAATGTTCCCACTGAGTGTAAGAAATGGTCTCTGTTTTTTGTAACACACTGCCAATCATGAGTGCAAGAGCAATAAGTGTCCCGGAGAAAATACGCCACAAATGTTTGCACCGGATGTACCCAGGTGTTTGGTGTTTGATTGTGTAAATTGCATACACAAATTGTATGACCAATAGAAGGGCAGTGTTGACAATGTATGTTTGTTCTGCAATCTCTGATTTATTGTTGAAAGCTCCACATAAAGCAATGATTAAAATAATGGACCAAATGTACCAATGCCAGGCGCCATCTGAAATCTGCATTGTGTGACTGACAATACACCAGACAATAGATGTGAGAATGGAGGTGACTGTGATGTAAATATTGAGAAAGGTGTCATCAACTACTGACCAGATTCTCAAAAAGACAGCAATGCTGGCAACCCATCCCCAACAGGCAAACAAGAGAATAGTTTTGTATTCTTGACCTTTTTCATAGATAAAAGTTACAAAAGCCAGTACAGTTGCAAACAACAAAACAATGGGGATAGACCTATGGTTTGGAGATGCTTCTGATTGTGTAAGCAGTGTGTATGCAAACACTTCGCCCCAGATAAGTAGAGACCAGAGAATTGAATGAAAGCGAAAGCCCATATAGAGAAAAAAAGAGTGTGATTATATAGTGTATTTACAAGTACATGTTCATGGGTGGAGCCACTGCTGTAAAAACTTGTGCATGTTGCTGAAAGGTTTTCATGCCGTCTTCAATATCTTTGAGTTGTAATATATTTTCGGATGTATTTGGAAATTGTCTGACAACTGCATTTTGTTGACTGTGAAAGAGTAGTTGCTTGGTAGAGCCACCACCATGCTTTAAATGTTTAAAATTACGAGCAAAAAAAGCACCCATTTCTTTTCTGTCCTTTTTGTCCACTTTCCAACGACATTCCGTCAACTGTTTTAAAAATATACTTTCCAAGACTACAGAGGCAGGTGTTTGAAACCGGTAGACATAGCCAAATCGGCGCTCGAGACCTGCATTGTGCGTAAATAACTGTTTCATATCGTTTTCATATCCTGCCATGATGAAGATGACTTGCTTATCAGCATTGGACATGGCTTCAACGATTTCAGTGAGTACTTCTCGTCCATACATATCATCACCATCTTTGGATGAAATAATGGAGTAGGCTTCGTCTATGAAAATGACACCACCTTTGGCAGAGTCAATGAGTTTTTTGGCTTTGGCTACCGAATGTCCTTGATATTTACCAACCCAGTCAGAGCGTTTGGTGATTTTAAAGCGACGTTTGTCAATGATACCGAGAGCATCCCAGACATCGACGAGTAAACTAGCAAAGGTTGTTTTTCCACTTCCAGGTTTTCCCAACAGTAAAGTATGGACAAAATGTCCCTGTAATAGTTTTAATTTTTCGGCACAACCAGCGACAAAAGGCGGGTCTTCTGCTTCTTCTTCGTCGGAAGAATCTTCCTCGCCTCCTTGTAGGGTATGTGTTAGTAATGCGATGAGTGCCATTTTGGCAGTGTCGGTCTCGGGGTCGTAATCTTCGTCTTCTTCAGAAGTCGACGAAAAGGTACGCTGGCGTTTTGCCACATGCTTTGTCGACCGACGGCGGCGTTTCGAACGGCGCGGTTGTTTGGAACACTGTGCAATAAAATACAAAACCATTTTAGATACCGTTTCTTTAATGTCATCATGACCTACAAACTCGGACATTTTTTTGAGAGCGGGCACTAACTTTGGAAAAAGTCGGGTGTGGTTTTTAAGGTAGAGATGCAATCTGTCAAACTGAGCCATTGCCATTATTTCGATGCCCTGTTTATAACTCGGAATACAAATTTCAACATATTCGTAAAAAAGGATTTTTTCGGGGATTTTGTCAACTGAATTTCCAAGTTCCGTGGCTTTACGTCAATTGTTGTCGGACTTTTTTGTATGATATGCAATGGTCCAACACTAACCTAACAAATATATGGAGCTTTCTGCCTAAAGTTGGTGGCTTTCTTTAAAAATCAGCATCCAGTGCAAACTCTGACTCTTCTTGTCCCACAGCTGCCAACTGATACTCAGACACACGCCTCTCGAAAAAATTTGTCTTGGCATCAATCGAGATCATATCCATGAAAATTAACGGCTGACTTACTTTCCAAATTGGTTCATATCCGGCTGACAACATTGACAATAATCTATCTGCACAAAAACGTACATATTCTATCATTTGGTCAGCATTAATCCCTGTCAGAGTTTTTGGGAGAGCTGTCTTGACAAAGTCTTCCTCGATGGCCACTGCTTCTTTGAGGATGGTGTGTACAGTTTTTTCGTCCATCGGTGGCAACATGTTGAGCATTTCCACACCAAATTTTGCATGAAGTCCCTCGTCTCGTTGAATCAATTCGTTCGAAAAGGTAAGGCCCTTGCATTTGTCTTTGGTGCGAAGCCAGTACAGACTGGCAAAAGAGGCAGAAAAGAGGACACCTTCAAAAATACAAAAAGCCCACAGTCGTTCTGCAAAAGGACGACAATTGTCCATATATTTGCATGCGTAGTCTCCTTTGGCTTTGATGGTCGGCTTTTTTGCAACAGCATTGAACAATTGTTCCCGTTGGTCAGCAGGTGCGAATTTTTCGAGAGCCAGTGAGTATGTTTCCGAATGGATGGTTTCGACAAAAGCCTGCAAGGTGTAAAAGGCACGTGCTTCAGCAACCTGCACTTCCGACATAAATTGGTCCATCAGATTGTCCACAACAAGCATGTCAGAGCTGGCAAAAAAAGCCAATACATGCAACAAAAATTGTTGAGCAGAAGAGTCCAATTGTTGCCAGTCTGCTTTGTCATTGGACCAATCAATTTCTTCAGTGGTCCAGAGCACAGATTGTTGTTCTTTAAAAATAGACCAAAGATTATGATGTTGAATTGGTTTGAGAACATAGCGCTTTTGTGCGGGGTCGGTGAAGAAATTCATTGTTGATGTCAACAAAAGTGCTCTATATATATCCACTTTTTCACCATCCAAATACAAACTATGGAAAACTTGTGTGTAAAAGAAGAATGGGTGTCAGGTCTGTGGATGATGATGGCTGGTAATATCATGATGGTTTCGGGACTACTGTCCGTAGTGGTGTTTCAGCCACTACTTGGACACGTTGACGAACGATGATATATATAAAAACAAGTTAGAAAGACAATAACAATAACCAGTGAAGTCATTTGTTGTATGTGTGTAGAAAAGAACCTTCGTCATGATTTGTGAATAAACACTATATAAGTAGAACATTCATATAACATATTATGAACACCATTACGAAATCATCAGCTCTATTCGCTATTTTGCTTAAAGTTTCTTCGGCTTGTGAGAATGCACAGTATATTCTAAATACTGATGATGATAAACGTTGTATCGTAGATTACGCATTTACAATGTACAATAACATTTATCCGGAATGGAAAGTAGAACTGGCTGACAACAAAGTACCAGAAGCGGCGCAGGCCGACTGTAATACCAACGACGGATGCACATATGTGTATTGGGCACAAGGCGCGGAGGGTGACTATGACGGTGACAAATTGTACTTGTGTACAAATTGGGAAGAGTCTGTTGCTAACGAAGTCAGTGCAACTGAGTCAGCTTTGTCGAGATGGGATAAGTTTTGTCCACCTGCGGTTCCCGGTTGCACGGATGATGAAGCCGCCAACTACGACTCCAGCGCCACCGAGAACGATGGGTCGTGCTTGTTTTTCACCGTGCAAGACATGGTGTGTAGTGCGGGCATTGACGCGGAGAGTTGTAATTATTTGAATGATGTCTTACAAAGACTCGACCAATACTCATTCACATGCGAGTGGAATGGCGACGAATGTACCAACACCGGGGGTGGAACCGTATTAAACGATTATTTGAGTGAAGAGCCCGTTCATGATGCATACACGTTCTTATCGGACCCTTGTAATTTTGAATGTGAAATGATAGGTCCAAATGCTTGCACGGATAAAGTCACTGTCTCTGGCAATACATGTGTGTACTTTACCAACTCTGACGACGAACCAGGATGTAAAAGTGCTATATACACACCAATTAGTGACCCATTGAGAGGAAACAGCTTGTTTTGCCCTTTAACATTTGAAGATATTGGATGGACGAAATGTGATACGATTTGTATTCGAAATGATGAGGAAGTCGGGGGTAATTGCCCAGATGTGTTGACGGCGGATAGTAGTGATATAGTAATGGCATGCGGACGAGATGACAATAACATTTGTCGTAGTACTGAAGATTTTTGCCTGTACGAGACTTCTACCATATGGAATTACGGATCGGCAACATCTTTCGCTATAGATACGGATAGAACAGTAGCTGTGTTAGTCGAACAAATGATTGAAACTGCTCGTACCGACAACGAAGATCGAGCGACGGTGGCGGCGGCAGCAGCAGAAGCAGCAGCAGAAGCAGCAAAAGTAAAAGGCAACGACGCCGCAGATGCCGCTTCTGCTGCACAACAAAACTACATGTCAGCAGCAGAAGCAGAAGCAGCAGCAGAAGCAGCAGCAGCAGCAGAGGTGGAGGCGGTGATGGCATCACGGAAATCGATGGCAGCGGCATATATTATAAAAAATTGTCTCGATGGAGAAGAATGTGTATTTGATGTTGAGATTAGCATGTCAATGACAGCGGCATCTGCGGCAGAAGCGGCATCTGCGGCAGAAGCCAGTTGTGATTGTTCTCACGCAGATGGACTGGCCGATTGCACCCCTTCTCAACTAGATGATATTAGGGGCTTTTACCAGGATTATGCACAATGTTAACTTAAACTAACAATGTTAACTTAAACTAAAATATAACTTAAACTAAAATATTCATTATATACAGCCTTATTGGATATTCCTAAAAATCGTTTTGACGGAAAACATCCAACTTTTGTGTTTTTATAATATTTGTTTTATCTCAATATTTGTGAAGAAAATAGGAATGCAATAAAAAGTTATTGCTCCTGTGTAAGACCAACAACTCTGCTATTCATCGTCCAATCATCCTCCTTCCCCTATTAACAGAGCGTCAGCAGCCACAGCAAGCAGCTGCAGCACCGACCAGCAACCAAAGCCCTGAACAACCGGCATGTCCCAACAACTTCGAATGAATATTGAGCAGACTGTTGCTTCACTACAAACTGCAAATGGTTCTCACGGTCCGCAAAATCAAATCTCGCTGGCTGCCGGTGGTAAATCGCACGGGTGATTCGTGGCCCATGTCGACCACAAACAGACTGTAGTTGAGCGTCCGTACCGTTTGGTAAAGTTTTCGTGGTCGCATCTACATATAAGAGAGATATATGTTAAAAAAAGAGTCAACACCTACTAATACAATGTCAATGTTACAGATATTACCAGGCGATGTCGGTCGTATTATAAATTCATTCACCTGTGAACGGCACGTGGATGCTACTGAATGGCAAAGGTGTTACC
>Ga0209632_10003781_pt1 | contig 13666 bp, 13 predicted proteins | sample COG_10_FD_184754 | JGI IMG/M metagenome (GOLD analysis project Ga0209632, IMG submission 184754) | Pelagic Microbial community sample from North Sea - COGITO 998_met_10 (SPAdes) (version 2) | ecosystem: Environmental > Aquatic > Marine > Neritic zone/Coastal water | place: Helgoland, sampling...
TTATATATAATGATACAATTATATTTATTAGTATTAATTATAATATTTGTTGTTATTTTAGTTACAATTAAAGAAACATTTCAATCCAATTTAAAATGTGATAGTGAAAAACAAAGGGTCATACAATGGTCAAGAGATAATGATAATGAAGGTTCTTATTTATATGGTTGTAATTCTTTATATAATGATAACAAAGCATCGCCATCACAAATTAGCATTACATTATTTTGGAATAAACCTATTATTGACAGTAATAACAATACAGTGTTAATAGTGAATACTGAAGATAAAGATGATACATTTATAGAACATATTAATCCTGCCCCCCTAAATATAAACCCTGAAGAGGGTGAAGATGAAAATACTGATCAAAATTATTATTCTTATGAATTAAAAGACAATATTATTGAAGGTAAAACTTATTTTATAACTGTAAATTATATTGACAGTCATAAAATAATACATGTATCAAATACATTGAAAATAACTGCTATAAGCCCTGTACCTCATTTTAAAAGTTCGGGATTTAAATTGCAACAACAAAATCTAATGAATTTATTAAAGAATAAAACTTTTGATATTTATTTATAATAAAATCTTATATATTATTAATGAACTATATTACTAATTTTTATAAATTACTTATTATTATATTACTAATAATAATTCTTCTTAAATTAATTAATAATATGCGTGAAAATTTCCAAGAATCTAATAAAATTTTATTTAATATTAAAAAATTTAATAATACTAGCATTGAGATGACATGGAATAATGATAATTATAATAAAGTACAAAAATATATTATTGTAAAATATGTTAACAATAATGGACCCTATTTAACTGTGGTAAATAATAAATCTAATAGACATATAATAGATAATATACAGAACAGTATTTTATATAAAATAGGTATAGTTTCAATTGATAATAATAATAATGTAAGTAATATTAAAGATAATATTAAACAATTTACATTATCGGTTTTCAATGATACACCTGAAGTAAAATATATTAATAGTTTTAAAAATAATATTTATTGTGATCCAAAAGGGGCACATAAAATAGTAGGTCAATGTCCAGATAATAAAAAAGATAAAAATAATATTATAGCAACATATAAATTGAATAAAGAAAATGAATCAATAAATTATTTTAATGATGAAATACATGATAATTTAATGGATGATTTAACAAAACCATCAGAAGATACTATAAAGTTCGAATTAAAAATATAATTATATAGTAATGTATTGCGATTTATTAATTTTATTTTTAGTATTTATAATATGTATATTGTTTATAGTAAAAATCTCACCCAAAATTATTTATCATACAAATGAACAATTTAAAATATTATAAATTATTATATGAACTTTATATTTATGATTATACTTATCCTAATAATATTACTATTTTTTAATATTTATTTAAAACAAATAAAGAGCTGTTTTTATACAGGACTTATATTATTTGTATTAATTATAAATGAACTCTATTTTTTTAAAATAGAGAAGTTTAATGATAGTCCTCAACAACTTATACCATCACAACCAGCATACAAACTTAATTACGATTTTAAACAACATATGAATAAACAAATGTGTATATTTGATGAACAAAAAAAAATAGTAAATGAAAATTTACCAATAATATCTAGGTGTCATAAAATATTTAATAGAAAATCATGTGATATATATAGAGAATGTGATTATGATACAGAATTTAATAGATGTAATGAAAAAAGTAATTGTAATAATATAGATACTGAGCCATTAAAATGTCATTATATGGATAATAAAGAAACATGTAATGCTTTAGCACAAAAGATGCATAAATGTGAAATTTATAAAAATAAAGATAAATGTAATGGAATAACAGAATGTAAATGGGATGATTCTAATAAAAAGTGTGATTATGAAGATATAGCATGTGTTACATTAAAAGAAGATGCTTGTTTAAATAACAACAATAATTGTAAATGGGAATATTATAATGATATTTATAATGCTGAAAAGAGCACAAATATGGAACAATGTCACTCATTCAATTTACTCAAATTTTCTGGATGGATAAAGGATGAGAAAGATGCAAATAAAACAGATATACATGAAAAACTTAATACTTATTTAGTGGAAAATCAAGATGTTAAGTTTTATGGCATACAAAAAACTAATATGGGAGAATATAAATTAATCTTTTTAAATTGTAATGATTTGTCCACCATTTCTCCTTCAAAAATACAAAAATACGAGTGTTTAAATGAAAATAAATATGTAGGAAATAATGATAATGTTATGATTTATAAACGACAGGGACAATGTAATACAAAAACAAAATGTAATTGGAATGATGGTGGTAGTGATCGTAAACGAACATGTGATATTAATGATAATGAACAAAATTGTTTAGATGATCCAGATTGTTATTATGAATATAATAGTAATAAATGTTTACCTAAAGGAGTATGTGAATCTCTCGCTCTCTATAATGAGCCAACAAAAATTAGTATTGGAGCCCTTTCTGTAGACAATAGTAGCGGAAATAGTGGCTCATTTAATCCAACACTAACAACAACACCAACACCAACACCAACACCACCAACACCAACACCACCAACACCAACACCACCAACACCACCAACACCAAACTCAATTGGTACAATTGTAACACAACCAACATCACTAATAAACACACTACCTGTAACTACGGTACCTATGTAATATAGATAATTAATAATATTTATTTAATAAATATATTGGATAATATATATATATGGATAATAAACTATTATTAGTATTTATATTATTATTTTTATCATTCTTACTATTATTTTATTATTTAAAACTTAAAACAAATGTAATAATGTTATTGAGTATTATTATTGTATTATGTATAAATAAACTTATAGTTCAAAAAGAATATTTTAATGAAACCGAAGATATAATTCGCAAATTAATTAATTATATGGTAACAGATAATAATGTTGATCCAAAATTAAAATCATATCTTCCGTTTTTAGGTTCGCAAGAATCAAATGATACGAAAGTAAATAGAAATAATACTGCACCAGTTCCAACCAAACTATGGAGTGATGTATTGATAAAAATGAGAGAAGAAATTCCTAATAAGCAAGTATCAGATAATACACCTATTTCGACATTACTATTTACAAAATCATTACCAACACCCACAAAGAATGTGATAATACCTACAACAATTGTATAACTATTTTAGTTAAGTTAATAAATTTAAATATAATTTATTATTATAGTATGTATATAATTTTTACAGTAACAATAATATTTTTAATATTATTATTTTATTTTTTTGATTTAGAAGTAAATATAAATATAATAAGTTGTGTAATAATAATTTTATTATTAAATAGTTTATTTTATAAACAATCATATGAAAAATTTAACAATATAAATAAATTACACGATGATTATAATAATGCTTTTAATATAATTAAAACAGAATATGAAGATCGAACTAAATTAACATCCGATGAATATAAAATGATTCCAATATATTCATCTAAATTCAATACTGAAATATTTGAGTCAATTTATAATAATGAACCTTTGGAATGTAAAGGTATTCTTTTTAATGGTGAATATTTATCAGGTAGTAATTTTGTTGCATTATTAGAGACATTAAATAATATAAATAATAATAATTAAAATATAATATTTATATTATATAATGAATAATAAAGTGTTATGTTGTTTAATATGTGTAGTTGTTATTATAATTTTAGTTATTACGATTGTTACACATAAAAAAGAAAATTTTTTAACAGATTTAGATGCGGTAGGAAGTTCCTATTCAGAAGATAACAATTATACTACACCAGATACTATAAACTCTATTATATCTAAAATAGATGGTACATTATTAAATGTAAATGTCTTATCTTCTGAATCAGGAACAAATAATAAAACAATTGAAATATTGACTGATAATTATGGGAGTCGGTTATGTATGGAAGATACTACAAAAAATTTATCTAAATGTGATGTTTCTAAACAATGGGAGTTAAAATTTATTAATGGTCCTTCAGACATGGATGACTTAAGAAGATCAAGTTTAGGACAAAGTTCAACAATGATTAAGGATTCGTTCTTCATGGTATTAACCTCAGATGGTAAATTCGCATTACAATATAATAATGGGAGGTTTAGTGTTGCACCAGTTGGAAATTATGATAGTCAAAAATGGGACGTTAGTGATTATGAAATACCTCAAAAACAATTATTTGTAAATGATATTTATGATGGTCCATTAGATAAAATGCATTATTCACAAGATTCAGATCCTAAAGATAGAGTAAAAATAAATCTTAATGTAAATCAAGACAGATTAAAAGAATTATTACATATTGACACTAATACCTCTAATGATGAAGGTACAAGAAGTAAATATGATAGATATATACCAAAAAAAGCTGTTAATAATTTATGTTCTGGTTGTAAAGTTTAATTATTAACTCTTCTAATATATAATCTTATAAATGCTGCTATTATAATACATACAAGAAGTACTAAGAAATATATTTTAATATATAAAAAACGTTTCCATGAATTTAAATCTATATATAGAGGTAGTTCTTCACCATTTGCTTTTTCTTTTTCTATACCTTTTATATATTTATTAAATAATAACACATTATTTATTCCTAACATTAATGAAAATAGAAAAATTAATAATGAAATATCTTTTACACCATGTTGTGATACACCTAATTTGAATGAACTTGAAAATCCATACATTGCAATAGCAATTGATACAGTTAAAAATACATTACGCGAACTTGAATAAAAACCATTAACAACAGCTTGTGGATTATTTGCGTATTTCATATAATAAATAAAAAGATATTAATTATAATGAGTATAATTAAATAATAATGAGTATAATTAAATAATAATTTATTATACTCATTATAAAGAATTATTAATAAATAAATGTAAATATGTGGAATAAAGTTTCTAATAGTTTATTGTTTTATAGTGAAGATTTTTACAATAATGATTTATATAAAAATCGTAATTTTATAAAACAAATTTATTTTTATTATAAAAATAAAGGCTTTAAAAATATTTTATTAACGCAAATAATAAATATATTAATAAGTATATTTCTTTTTGTACTTATACTATTTTTATTTAATTGTGTAGAGTATAAAAAATTATTGGCAATCACTGAGTATAATAAATTAAGCAAGTTTATTGATTGGACAAAACTATTTAAATTTAATACATTTTTCGTATGCTTATTTATCAGTTTTATTCTTTTTATCATAACAAAAATAATAAATTTAATAGAATTATTTTTAAACTATTCGAAGATTAAAACATATTTTAACACAAATTTGAAAATAACCGATGAAAAACTTGATTATATTATCTGGAGCGATGTCATAAATAAACTTGAAAACTATAATAATGAAAAAGTTGATATTTATAAAATAAATAGTATTATTTTATTTTATGAAAATTATCTTAATGCTATATTTGATAGTCAAATAATAAAATTGTATCATTTATCAAATCTTATGGAGTGGAATATTAATTATTGTATTTTATTCAAAATGTTTGCAGAAGAAGAAGACGGAGATGGAGAAGACAAAAAGAAAATAATTTATTTAAGATTAAGAGTTGTTGCTATAATAAATTTTATATTTATGCCATTTATTTTAGTATTTATGCTATTTTATAATATTTTTAATTATGGTGAAGAATTTTATAATAAACCTACTTTGTTAACAACACGCATGATTACACGTAAGGCACTATGGAAATATAGATATTATAATGAATTACCACATGATTTTGAAGAGCGTATGAATAAAATAGATAAAAATGCTAATAAATATATATCACAGTTTAAAAATGATTATATAATTTCAATCTCAAAATTAATTGTATTTGTATGTAGTTCATTTTTTATATTATTGATACTATTAACACTTATAAATGATAAAATATTAATATATGTCACTTTGTTTAATAATAAATCCATATTATGGTTTATAAGTATTTTAGCGTCTCTAATTGCTATATTTAAAAGAAGTCATACACATTTTGAAGAACCAAAACTATATATGAAAGAAATTTCTAAAATAATATATTTAAAAAAAGATTTTGTAGAAAAATCAAATAGCAACGAAATTAAACAATTATTTATTAAAGACTATCAATATAAAATAATAATTATTGTAAAAGATATTATTTACACTATATTAACACCTTTTAGGTTATGGTTATTAGCAAATAATATTGATAATATAATAAATTTTATTAATTCTAATATAAGTGACAATGAATTTAATAGTTGTAGAATAGCAGAATTTGATGCAGAATTATTTGCTAGTTTAAATGATAATTCGAATATTTCTAAAAAAAGTAAATCTTTAGAGTATTTTAATACTTTGTATCCTGATTGGTATATTTATATGGTTAATAAACTAAATGGAATGACAAATGAAATACGGGTCAATGTTATTTAAAAAAACTTTTTCATAAAACTTTAGACAAAAACAAAAATAAAAACTTTTTTTAAAAGCTTTAAAAAATAGATTTGTTAAAACTTTTTTAAAGTTTATTTCTGTATCTATAGTATGAATATACTACGTTTATTTGATGAAACAAACCAAAAATTTATATATAAAAATAAGATTTCAAAAAAAGTAGTAAAAGATCAAAAAACTCTTCGCCGTATTAAATCATTAAAAATACCACCTGCATATACTAATGTTTTAATTTCTAACAATCCAACAAGTAAAATTCAAAGTATAGGTGTTGATACTAAAAAGAGAAAACAATACACTTATAATCCAGATTATATAGAAATACAATCTAAACTTAAGTTTGAAGATTTAATACTATTTGGTAAAAAAATAAAACGTATTCGAAAAGATATTTATGCCAATATAGTTAAATGTCATTGTAATCCTCGATTATTATATGAAAAAGATTGTGTAATAAGTATTGTGTTATATTTAATTGATTTTTGTAATTTTAGGGTAGGAAATGCGAAATATAAAAAATTATACAATTCATTTGGGGTTACTACATTGAATAGTAGTCATTTTAAATTTAACAAAAACCATACAACTATAGAATTTATAGGTAAAAAAGGTGTATTAAATAAAAATAAGGTAACTAATTCGAATATATGTTTTCTTTTAAAAGAGCTTTGTAATAATAAAGATGAATATATGTTTTATTATTTAGATTCTAAAAATAACAAATATAGAATTACAGAAAAGCATATTAATGATTTTTTGAAAAAATACAATGATGTATTAACTGTCAAAATGTTTAGAACATGGAATGCTAATTACATGCTATTGAAAGAATTGTTAAATTTAGAATTGCCTGACACCCCTGAAAAAGCAAAAAAAAATATAAGGATAGGAATTAAAAAGGCGGCAAATCAAATGCATCATAGCAGCACAGTTTCTAAAAAAAGTTATATGAATAGTGAGATTGTAGAATTATACTCAAAGAATCCCATTAAATTTAAACGATTAATAGAATTTTTCCGTAAAACGAATGGAAACTTACCAACTATAAATAGACTATTAACCCTTGTATTGACACATATATAATACATGATTAAGTAATCTATTTATAGTTGGTAAATCACAAATGTTTTAGCATTTTTGTATAAAGACTATTATTAAACGATGAATGGTCTTTATAAATCCTATCTGTAATGTGTTCGAATTTATTTTTATTTTTTTCATTCGTTATTTTATTTAAAAGGTAGTTTTTAAGAACTAGACTATTAATAATATACTCATGTTCTAATGTACACATCATTTGAAACACATGATTATAATTTGTTATGTATTTAATTTTTGTATCTATAGTTTCTATATTATTATATATAGTGTAAATATGTGTATTTAGTGGGGAGCTACCAATGAGATAGTCATAAATATATTTTTGTTTCAATTCTTCTAATTCAGTGAAATTGAATATTTTATAAAGAATCACTAAAAGTATAAAGTCTTTAGCTTTAGTGGGGGAACTAAATGATAGGATTATATTCCATAGTTCTATTGGTAGTCTGTTAATAAGATTAGTTGATTCTAATAAACTTTGAGGGTCATTCATAGTTGGTTACTAAATTAATCTAATAATTATAAATATTCAATTTTGTAATATTGAATTATAATTTTATAAGGTAACCAAGATAACAATGTCTAAATAAACTAGTTGTAAAATTACAGAATGGAGTTATACATAGAACTAACGTATATCCACACCTTTAACTAGAACAAAAATCTTATTCACAACAATAAATACAAACTCTTTTTTAGTTGTTAAAGGATGGTTAACCTAATTTAATAATTATATAAAGAATCCTGTTTGACATTATCTAAATAAAGTTTATGGAACTAATACATAACACCTATAAATTAGATTATTTTGGTATAGATGTAATAGAATTCTATTAGTTAATAATTCAAACTAATTAAAGAAATCACTATATATAATTATAAATATGTTTGTTGAATTGATGCTATTATTTAAATTTTTTATTTTACTATATGGTACATATATGGTATATCAACTAAAATATACTTCTAATAAAGTTAATAAACTTATTGACATTAATAATAGTTGTAAATTAAAACATATAAATAATAATTATAAAGAATCTTTTAGAGATATAACTAGAGATAGGTATAGTAAACGAAAGCTTCCTAATGATATTGATGTAATAGTTATTGGGAGTGGTATTGGTGGACTTAGTTGTGCTGCATATTTATCTAAAGCTGGTAAAAAAGTTTTAGTTCTAGAACAGCATTATATTGCTGGAGGATGTTGTCATGTGTTCGATGAAAAAGGCGTTGAACACGAAACAGGAATACACTATATAGGAAATGTAGAAAAACGGAAAGAAATATTAGATTTGATTTGTGAGAAACCTATAGAATGGTGTAAAATGGGTAATAAAACTGACGGAGTGTATGATGAAATCAGTATTGAAGGAGAAACCTATTTATTTAGAGCAGGAGAAGAGAATTTCATTAATGATTTGTCAAAACGTTTTGAAGGAGAAGAAGAAGCTATAAGAAAATATATTAATTTAGTTAAAAAAGTTTCTAAAAAAGATTTATTCTTTAATCTAAAGGTACTAAAATCAAAATGGTTAAGTTTGTTAGGTCATTATTATTTAAAATATATTGATACTGATTATTATAAATATACTAATACATCTGCTTATGATGTTATTAAAACATTTACTAATAATGAAACGTTGATTGCTGTTTTAACCGGACAATTTGGCGATTATGGACCAACCCCTAAAAAGGCCAATTTTTTTATTCATGCCAGTATTGTTAACCATTATTTAGACGGTGGATACTTTCCTAAAGGTGGACCCTCCTCTATAACAAAAAATATAATTTCAACAATTGAAGTCAACCGTGGGCGTGTATTAGTAAATGCTAAAGTAGACACATTTTTAGTTGATAATAGTGATAAAGTTGTAGGTGTTCACCTTGTTAATGGTGATAAAATATATGCTAAACAAGTTGTTAGTGCAGTAGGGTTAAACAATACATTTAACAGGCTTATTCCTGATGAGCTACTGGAAAATGATAGTGTAAATAAATTTAAGAAAATAGTTGAGAAAATTGGTAGTTCCACAGGGTTTATTTATTGTTTTGTTAACCTCGAAGGTACAGCTGAAGAATTAGATCTTCGCGATTCTAATATTTGGGTATATCCAAATAAAGATTACGATAAAATGATAGAAACTTTTGAAGCAGATATTAAGAATAATCCGATGCCTATGTTTATAGCAAGTTCATCAGCTAAAGATAGCAGTTGGAACGAAAGATACCCAAATAAAAGTAGTATGATATTACTAACATTAGCAAAAAAAGAATGGTTTGAACAATGGGAAAATGAAAAGTGTACGAAACGAAACTTAGATTATAAGGAACTTAAAGAGCACATGGCACAACGTCTTATAAATGAGGGTCTATACAAATTTTATCCAAAAACAAAAGGCAAGATAAGTCATTATGAAGTAGGAACACCATTAACAAACCAGTTTTATTTAGGATGTTTAGATGGTGAAGGTTATGGACTTGATACTACTAATTATAGATATAGTGTTGCTCATGAATTGCGTCCTGAAACACCTATTAAAAACTTATATTTAACAGGTCAAGATATTTGCACTCTTGGATTTACAGGGGCATTAATGGGTGGAATTCTAACGGCACATTCTATTCTAGGTTATGGTTCATTAATGGATTTACTAAGTGGTAGAAATCTTATTACCGATTTGATTAAATTAGAAAAGAAAAATGATTAAAGATATCTAATTAAATCTTACAATGGTGAAAATATTCAGTTAAATTGATTAAATGAAAAGTGTATTATTGTAAAATATGTATATGTTATATAATTGATCATCATTTTTAAAAAATGAAATGTTGATATTGTTTTGTACATTATTTTTAGTTTATCACCAAATGGTACTACTATTCTTTCTCCAAAAACTGCATAATCGGCTTTTTCAATATAAAGCAATATTTCTGAATAAAGATTTTTAGATGTTTGGATTGCTATTCTATGTTCTGGATGTAATTCATTAATTCCAAATTGGGCGTTATTATAAATCTCTTTATTTAAATCAAACTGACAATTCATAAAATCTTTAAATTTAGCATCAATTATTTTAGTTTTATTATAGTCATCAAAATTAATATCATAACAATCTAAAAAATATTTTGGAATATATATACGTGGTGGTATCATAATCAAATCTTCTTTTATATCTCGTATAAAATTAGTAAGTTGAAATGCTATACCTAGATCACGAGAATATCTCTTTAAAACTGTAAACTTATCGTCATCGTAATAATCGCATTTATGAGACATTATATAGAGCATTATTTCACCAATTACAGCTGCAGAACCATCCATATAGTCTTCTAACTCTGTAAATGTTTTATAATTATGTTTTTCTAAATCCATTTTCATAGAATTAAAAAAGCGTTCAAACAGAGTTCGAGGTAATCCAATTATAGTAATGGTATGGAAGACTGCCCTCATAATAGGATTATATTTTTCCCATTCTTTAGAATTTATAGGTATTTTATTTATATAATAAAGGTCATACAATGTAAAAAATTCATAACAAAATGCAGTTAAATTTTCCTTTTTTTTAGTTAACTCTGTACTATTATCTACAATATCGTCGGCGGTTCTTACTAAACCATAAAATGCACATATATGTTTAAATTTTTCGAAATTAAATAACATAGCACCTAAATAATATGATTTTGAGTGTTTTAAAAATAATTTTTGACATAATTTGTATGAATTATATAATTCAATATTAATCATATAAATATTAACTTAAAACATGCTTTAAGTTAAAATATAATGAATGAACTATTAATAAGTTTTATCGTTTGTCATGGCTATTTTGACATACTTTATTTTAAAGATAAAATTAAATCGTCCTTTTACTATATTTTAATAGCTGTTCTACACTATTTTCTTTGGAAACTATATCCAACATTAGTTTTATTTAGTCTTATAATAAACACATACATCCATTTTAATAATGATAGCATCTATCTATTTGGAAAATATGTACATTATGCAATACCATTATTTATTGGTACTATGACTGGGAAACAAAATATGGATGTTTGGAAAAATAGTTTAACTATAATAGGATTAAATAATTGTCAACAGAATAATTTAATAAAAATATTAAATGTGGTGAACTGGGTGTATTTATTAATAAACACTAATAATGTATATAATTTTATTTTAATGAGTTATATAATTTTAATAGCGTGTATTCTTGGACCATATAATACTATATTACTTTACATGCTTGTACATTCTTCATTAAATTTATATATTACTACTAAAAATTATTTTAATCACCCTATTAATTATAAAATAAACTATAATCGTACTAATATTTATTACTTGATATCGATAGCATTCAGTTTCAATGTAATCATCTATTATAGTAATATATTACATTGGTTTTCATTACAAACCTTAATCGATATAGCAGTATGTGTTTTAATCCCTCATTTATATTTACACAACTTCGGTTTATTAAATGATATAGATAATCTATAAAAGTAATATTCACAAATATAAAATTGAATACTTATAATAAATATTCAATAATAAATAAGTCTAAAGAAAAACACTATTAATATGTCGTTATGTCTCATTATTAAATATTGCCCCCTTTACTATGATACTGAATTTATAAATCAAACATTCGAAAAATTATCATTAGGAGATATTGCATCGATTGAAACTGAAATGGTTACTTTAAAAGAACGATTAGCTAAAGGAAATAAATTGTATGATGTTAAAAAAACATACACTAAGAATGTGTATATTACTTATAGTAAAATGAATGATGATAAAGCTATTATTAAAAAAATGTTTGAACAATTTTCAAAAGATTCGTATTTAGTAGTACATTATTCAGATGACGCTTTTTGGAAAGTGTACAAAGCGGATTCAGTTAAAACTTTTACACCTATAATGACGTTTCCTATTAAAATTTAATAAATTTTTCTATTTTATTATTTTAGTTAGATGTATAATACGATATTATGAAACGAGCTCTCTAAAGTATTAATAAATTATAGTTTTAAATTTTATTTACACTTATTACAATATTTTTTGGTTAGTATATTCATAATATGAACTTTACAATATACACTGATGTCCTTACTCTAAATAGAAATATTCAACTTTTTATGTTTGTAATTCCTTTTTTTAGAAACATTTTTCTAATAATCTTATCGGTTATTTAGAAGTAGCAACTCGCACTCTTTTTTCTGCGCTTCAATTATTATTTTGTTGCGTTTATCAAAGAGTTCTTGGAACCGTTTAAATAGATTGTAGTTTTTGTCTGTGGTTTCGCATATAGATTCATAGTGGGTATCCATTATAAAATATTTGCCATCCATTAAGTCGTTAAGCGTTTCATTTTTATCTTTGTAGACCCATTTGTCACCACTAAAGACTTTCATTTTATTATCTTTTTTATTTGGGAGCAAAATATTTTTGTTTTCGGGTTTATCGTTATTAAAATGCACTGCTTCTATCATTTTGGGAATCATACCGTGTGGCAAAGATAATAAATTTGTTTTGAAAAAATCTGTTATGTGACTCAAATCTTCACTACCATAGTTATTAAGCTTTATATTTTGCTGGTTCATTTGATTCGTTTGTGAGCTTTTAATATTATTAATAGTTGTATTTCCAGTCTTGTCTATTAATTTATGTATTGTTTTTTGTAATTCTTTTTTATCTTTTTCTAATGTATTAATTTTACTTTTAATATTAGAATTATTTTTCTTACATCTATGTAGCTCATGCCGGCGTTTATTAGCAAATGTATTAAACGTTTCAAAGCAAAACTCGCAATAAAATTTATCTTCATCTGTAGCTTCATCTGTAGAATCGCTGTGGCTCTTTTGTGGCTCTTTTTTGGCTCTTTTTGGCTCTTTTTGGCTCTTTTTTGGCTCTTTTTGGCTCTTTACCATAGATATAACATTATTGTCAATATTGTCTAAATGTTTCTTTGTTTTAAGGTGTCTTTTATAATTAGATTTTAAATTAGTAGAAAAAATACAACA
>Ga0209632_10003790_pt1 | contig 13639 bp, 10 predicted proteins | sample COG_10_FD_184754 | JGI IMG/M metagenome (GOLD analysis project Ga0209632, IMG submission 184754) | Pelagic Microbial community sample from North Sea - COGITO 998_met_10 (SPAdes) (version 2) | ecosystem: Environmental > Aquatic > Marine > Neritic zone/Coastal water | place: Helgoland, sampling...
CCAACAGCATCTCCAACAGCATCTCCAACAGTATCTCCAACAGCATCTCCAACAGCTTCACCAACTGCTTCACCTACATCATCTCCTACATCATCTCCAACTGCTTCACCTACATCATCTCCTACATCATCTCCAACAGCATCTCCAACAGCATCTCCAACCGCATCACCAACCTCATCACCTACAGCATCTCCAACCGCATCACCAACAGCATCTCCAACAACATCTCCAACCGCATCTCCAACAACTTCTCCAACAGCATCTCCAACTACATCACCAACATCTTCACCAACAGCATCTCCAACAACTTCTCCAACATCATCTCCAACAGCATCTCCAACAGCATCTCCAACAACTTCCCCAACAGCATCTCCTACAACATCTCCAACCGCATCTCCAACCGCATCACCAACCGCATCTCCAACCGCATCTCCAACCGCATCTCCAACCGCATCTCCAACAGTATCACCAACAGTATCACCAACAGCATCTCCAACCGCATCACCAACAGCATCTCCAACAGTATCTCCAACAGCATCTCCAACAGCATCTCCAACAGTATCTCCAACAGCTTCACCAACTTCTTCACCTACAGTATCTCCTACCACATCTCCAACTACATCACCAACATCTTCTCCAACAACATCTCCTACAACATCTCCAACCGCTTCTCCAACAGTATCACCAACAGCATCTCCAACACAACCTCCTCCAGATATTAGAGTGAACAATTCCTATAATTCTGGAAAATTCTACAAAATAGATAAAATTAAACAACAATTAAGTATTTCTTTAACAAATCAAGGTTCTGATTCAAAAGGAATAAACAATTCGGGATATGATTACGTTGAATTATATTATATTTATGATGATGATAAAAAAATTTTAAATTTAAAAGAGTATTTTATAAGTGATTCATTGAAAATTAGTGAAATTACATATAATTCGAGTAAGAGATATTTTATAAAATTTCCATCTATAGAAAAAAATATAAATTTTACTTTTACATTAAATATATCAGAATGGTTAGTAAACAACAGAAAAGATACAACTATACCAATGTATTTTAATATTGTCCCAAGTGAAGGAATATTGGGTGAAAATAATAATATTCATGAATTTGTTTTAGATAATAGTATAAATATAACACTGTCAAATAAACCAAATACAATTAGTAATATGGATATTTTATTAATTACTGTTCCATATTTCAATTCATCGAATACACATTTTATTAATTTTTATCCGAATACGATTACAAATTTAACAGAAAGCACCCCGGTATCTAATATTACTATTAATAATAATCTATATGTTGAATTATCATATTCATTTATTCCTAAAAATAATATTTCTAAAAACTTGCCTACTATTTTTACAATTAACAATATAGGAAATAATAATCAAATAACTATAAATACTTCAAACTTTATTCCAAATCATTATAAAATTGTATATTTCAATTCTAAAAAAGGTATTGATAATTATTCGTCAAATAAATTAGATTTTAAATATAGAAATATTTATTCCCACATTTCAAGATCAAAATTATATATAAATATTGATGGATTTTCTTTCGCTAATAAAAATGATTGGATCGGGATATTTACATCATTTAATTATTTAGAATTGAATGATGAAAAAAAAATTATTGATCCACTGTCATGGACAGTAGACTTTTCTGGACCAGATTCCTTATTAAATACTTCTCCTAAACAATTTAGATATTTAAATAATGAAACAATAGAACCATCTAACAAAAAAGACATATTAATAAAAAAAAATACCAATGGACAGCTAATTAATCCTATTAACTTTAGTATAAGTACGTATCCAGAGAATACTAAGTTTTACATTTTTTATATTGATCCCAGTTATGGTTATATAGGTCCTAAAATAATAAGTAAGATTCCATTCACCGAATCACCAACTATTAGTCCAACCTCTTCACCTACAAACACACCTGAATATGTTAATTTAAAATTTAAATTTATATATGACGAATGGATTACAGAATCTTCATGGGAAATTAAATCCACCGATCGACTAATAATTAAATCCACCGATCGACTAATAATTAGCAGAGATAAAGAATCATTGTCACCAGGTCAAAGTGCCAGCTCTCTAAATTATAAAGTAAATAAAAACACTTCAAATTTTTCTAATACATGGTGGATTAATGGAAAAAAAAATAATTCTGATTCAGATCTATCAAATAATAATGGAACATTAAAAATATCAGAAATTATTAGTAATACCTATATTGGGTCTAAATTCACGAGGGAAATTGTTATTACACGAGTTCCTAAAGAAGTATATAATATTATTTTAAAAGATAGTTATGGTGATGGCTGGATTGAAAATAATTCTATTAATAATACACCATGTTGTATAATTTATTGTAATAATGACACACTAAATCCAAAAAATTCAAATGAAGATGATATTTCTGATCTAGGAAAAGGATTAAAATGGTTTAAAATTCAAGAAATAATAATGCAAAATAATAAAATAATTCAAAGTGAACTAGATATCACTAATAGATCTAAAACAGATTCACCAACGTCATCACCAACTAATTCACCCACGCTATCACCAACTAATTCACCTACGTCATCACCAACTAATTCACCTACGTCATCACCAACCGCATCACCAACCAATTTCCCAACCTCATCACCAACCAATTCACCAACGAGTTCACCTACATCATCGCCAACTAATTCACCAACGAATTCACCTACATCATCACCTACATCATTACCTACATCATCTCCGACTAATTCACCAACGTCATCCCCTACTAATTCTCCCACGTCATCACCTACATTATCTCCCACCAATTCACCAACTAATTCACCAACTAATTCACCCACATCATCGCCATTTACTAATTCTCCCACATCATCACCTACTAGTTCACCAACGTCATCACCTACAGAATCACCAACAGAACCACCAAAGGCTGATTTAACTTTTTGGTATAACTTTTATGAAAATGAACATGTAAAAAATAAAATAGATCTTTCAGTTAAATCTTTAATTGTCTGGTACAACTCCCAATTTATATCAACACATAGTCTTAAAAACATTTCATGGTCAACAAGTATAGAATATAATAATAATAATCCACCTTTTAAATATTATAATAGAGACATTTCCTTAGGAGACATCAGTGACATAATATATGTAGGAATTAAAAATATAAGTGAAAATGATTCACGAGGTAATAATTATACTCGAAAATCTTCATTTAAAATATACACTAAAAATAATATTGGAGAAGAAATTAATTTTTCTCAGTTCAGTAAATTATTAAATATTACTTATGATTCAAATGATTATGGAATAGTATATGATAAAGATGGTAATTATTTAAGACAACTTAACAATTTGAATATAAAAAAAATATCATTAGGAAACAATAGTTACTTTGAGTATGATTCTTTAGGTAATGGTCAACATTTATTAATTAAAATTGAATTACAATATTGGACTAAAAACGTTCATAATTATCTTGAGATAAGATTAAATCCGGATAATTTAGAAAAAGAAGAACAAACAAGAAATAATAATTGGTTAATTTGTTCAGATAGGACTACAGAAATAGATTATACTCAAAATTTAGCACCTAAAATAATTTCAACTAGATTTGATTCATCGAGTTACAATACTCTTTCTGTTACTATAAAAAATAATTCAGGGGGAAATAATACTGATTGGATTGTTTTAACACCAATTTTTAAAGATGAAAATGATCATATTTTTTCAGAAATAAAAGACTCTAATTATAACGTTTTCGGAGATGAAGGAAAAGGATGGATGTATATTCATAAAAATTTAGGATCATCACCTGGTTCATCCGATGAAATTACAAGAACTCTAACTTTAGATAAAAATTTAATAAATATATATATTTCCGATGTTCTTAAATTACCAAAATGGGATGGGCCGTTTTTTATATGGCTATTGTCCTCAACAAAAGATGATAATAATAATTATATTGTCAATGATAGAAAATATACATCATCGTATCGCATAACTACTACTTCTTCACCAACATCTTCACCAACATCATCTCCGACATCTTCACCAACATCTTCACCAACATCTTCACCAACATCTTCACCAACATCTTCTCCAACATCTTCGCCGACATCTTCACCAACATCATATCCTGATTTAGATTATCTACTGTCATATACTAGAGATACTGATAACATGAATAATACGTATAAGTGGAAATATAATGATCTAATTTATGAGATAACGGATATAAATTGGACCAAATTACCCTGGACATATGATTTATATAAAAATAAAAAAATATTGGAAATAAATATAATTAATAATAGTTCAATAGATTCAACAGGTTACAAAAATACTAATTGGACATATCACCAAATTAATTTATTGAATTCCTCAAATAATAAAATTAAAAATATTACAAATATGTTTACAATATATACTAATTCTATAAGTATTTCGGATTTAGTTCAGCCTGTAGATGATGATTTTGAAATTCAAAAGATACAATACAATAGTAAATGGTATATAAGACATACTTCATTAAAAGCTAATCAAAATCTTAAAATTCCACTTAATTTTTTCCCAAGTGATGGAGATTCAGATATAACAAATAAGATAAATATTGAGTTTAAAATGAATGTAGATGATGATTTTCAAGAAATAAAAAAAACGAATAATTCACTAATTATATATAATGTAATGACGGAATTTATAGATCCGTATGTTACAATTAATGTTTTTTCTAAATCTAATAAAACTATAAATCCTATTAGAAACGAGCATATACAATTAAATACTGATAATGAGTTTATAGGTAGTAATATTGGTTCTACCAAATTAGGATATTATAAATACAGTTTTAAATCTCTAATAAGGCAAATGAATTATAATTCAAATGATAAGGATATAAAATTAGTTAAAAATATAGAAGGTTTTAATAATGAAATAGACGATTTTATTTATATTTTACCAGGAAGAAATGATAAAAATAAAGCATTATATTTTGAATTAGATATTGGACTTGATGATTTCAGTTATATTCCTTGGGAATTAAAAATCAAAATGAAAATTAAAAATTGGTCTAATAATTGGGGATGTCTTTTTAATACTAATCCCAATAATGATGGTATGTTATTTTTACAAAAAGATTCTACTAATATTAAAAATACAAAAATAGGATGGAAAAGTAATTATCTAGAATCTGATAGTAATAAATTTGAACAAGGTAACACATCTAATATGATAGATTTACAATCCGACGTATTTGAAGTAATATTATCTATTACTAATAATTCGGGGTCACTTCATATTTTAGATAATAATGGAATAGAAAAACAACTCATATTAGGCGACGCATATCTTCAAAAGGGATCATGGTTCCCACCTCTAAGTTCATATTCGTCTTCTGAACCAAACAAAAATGATAACATTTATCAAAATTATAATTTAATAGATCCAAGTGGAACAGGAGCACACAAATTAGGTTCTTGGATTACACAGATAGATAGCTCTACAAATATTACATCCTTTTCACTATTTACCGATAATAATAGTTCTTCTGAAATAATTAACGAAATATATATAGGTGATATTGAACTAAATATATATACAGATAAAACTGATTCTCCCTTTATATTCAATACCGAATGGTCAATGGATTTAGATACTTTAAATGTTACTATAAAAAATGGAAAAGAAGCAAATGAAAATAGTTGGTTAGGAATTTATGAATACACAATAGGATCAGTTAATATATTTCCACAAGACGATTATAAATCCTGGAAATATATCCATAATAATAGCAATACAGATATACCAAATACTAGAAAAATAGACTATAATTTAGAAGTTAGTTTAGATACAAATTCATTAAATAATGGTAACAAATATATATTATTTTTATTAAAAAACAATTCATATGACGGGAGTATTGAAAACGATAGTTATCCTACTTATCATTTTGTAGAAATTAATAAACCAATATCTTCTCCTAAATATATTAATAAAAATCTACAAATTAGAAAAGTATATAGTAATAATTATGATTTTGCTATACTTAGGAATAATGGCTCAATATTAACTTGGTGTTCTGATGAAAATATAATAAATAAAACCATAAATGATGCTAATTATATTAATATTTATTGTGGCAAAAACAACTTTTCTGCTATAAATGACGATGGGTGTATAAAATGCTGGGGAAAAAATTTATACCAATTAAATAACCCGCCAAATAATAATGGATATATTAAAGTAGTTTACAATGACAGAGCGGCGGCTGCGTTAAACAGTGATGGACATATTACAACATGGGGTAACGATAGTTATGGTGGTAATATAACATTTAACGATAAAGAATATATTGACATTTTTTCTAATAATATACAATTTACTTCTATAGATAAATATGGCTATATACATACTTGGGGGAAATTTAAAAAAATAAATGAAAATAACATACAATCTCCTATAAGTAATGGCTGGAGAAAAATATATAATAATTTAGAATCTTTTTGTGCAATAAACGATTATGGAGAACTATATTCCTGGGGAAATACAAATTTCGGTGCTTTAGGATATATGGGGGGAAAAAATTATACTGATATAACGTCAACTTATAATTCATACACAGCTAGAGATATTTACGGTGAAATTATATCTTGGGGAAATGATAGTAGTAATTTCCCATTAAAAATTAAATTTAAAAAAATTTTTTCTAATAATTTTGCTTTTTCGGGTATTGATATTAATAATAAAGTATATACATGGGGTAATAAAAATAATGGTGGAAATATATCTAGAGATTTGTCAAATATAAAAAAAATAGTATCAAATAATAATCAATTTACATCGCTGAGTTATGATGGAGAAGTATACACTTGGGGTAATATAAGACCAGGAGATATATCATATCCTTATGGGGAATTTAATGATATATATTCTAATGAGTATTCATTTGCTGCTTTAACAAGTAATGGTAAAATAAATTCTTGGGGAAATTATATGTGGGGAGCAATAAACAGTCCTAATAAAACTGGATATACTAGAATTTACTCTAATAATAAATCTTTTATAGCTATTAATATTGATAATACTATAGCATATTGGGGATGTAATAAAAATAAATATGTCCAAGAAGTAATTTTATAATTGAAATAATATCTAATTATAATTTATTATGTCAATTATTACAAATAACGGTAATATTTATATAAGAGGTAATATTATTAATAATGATGATAATGGTTTAGAAAATAATGGAAATATTTATTTAAATTCATTAACTACATTTACCAGTAATCGTTTTAAAATAAATAGTAAAATTTTAGATATTCCATTAACTTTAGAAGAATACAACGAAAACATAAATTCAATAAAAAATTGGATTGGTAAAACCCCGAATGTATTCGGAAACATATATCATCCCGACAATTTACCAGATTTATGTGTTAAAAGTGGTAAAATTACAGAAGACCCTGATTCCTCGCCTCCCTCATTAAAAGTGAAATGTGATATACAAAATGTAGGAGGTATAAAAACTGTCGGATACACTATTGACGGTATTACTTATGATTTTTACGCTATTTATGAAGTATCTAAAGATATTGTAGATAATATTGAAGGTATAAATTTCCAAGGCCCTATTTCGTATAATCATGATGGAGACACATATTGGCTTAAGAAATATATTAGATCAACAGACACTATATTAAATAATATGGATAATAAATATACTTTTAACAATAATGGTTATGAAATTAAAGTTGATAGTTCATTAGAAGAAGGTATTTTATCATCTCCACTTTTAGAATGTTCTGATAAAGTGTCTATTGAATTGGTTTACGATAAAACTAAACTTAAAGAGTTTTTAGGGAAGAATATAGGAGAAGAAACTGACTTTCTTTTCGTTGCCGATGACCCTTATTATAATAAGTATGGAATGACTGATGAAATAATTGATACTAATATATTAAATAATAACAATTGTTATTTTTTTCAAATAACTTTTTAATAAAAAGTGAGTACTTAAAAAAAGATACCTTTTTGAGAAAAAAGTTCAAGTAATTTTTTTTTTTTCAAAATGAATAAGTAAAAAAAAAAAAAACCCCCCCCCTCTGTTTTTAAAAATGTAATTTTAAGAAATTTCTTAAGAATTTCTTAAGAAATTTTGAAACCTCATAAAAATAGTAATTTAGACTAATAAAAAAACACGAACATTCGGTAATAAATATAACGATAAAAAAAGCTAAAAAACAGCTAATAAATTTCTTAAGAAATTTCTTAAGACAAAATAAAATTTAAGCTAAAATAAAAAGATTTATAGATGTTTGTCTCGATAAAATTTGAAAAAACCAAAACTTTATATTAAGAAATAAATAAGAAATTTCTTAAGAAATTTAAGAAATATTAAGAAATTTCTTAAGAAATTTAAGAAATAATAAGAAATTTCTTAAGAAATTTAAGAAATATTAAGAAATACTAAAAAAATCTTTAATAATAAGAAATTTCTTAAGAAATTTAAGAAATAATAAGAAATTTCTTACTTAAAAATATATTATTAAATTAATAGAATGCCTAAATATCAATGTAAAAGATGTGGTCATATTTGTCATCAAAAAGGTGATATAAAGAAGCATTTTAAACGCAAAAAACCATGTATATCAAAATTAAAAGATATAGACTTTAATCAATTATATAAAAAATTCAATGAAAATTCAGAAGATTTTCTATATATAGAAAATAACAATAAGCCGTCTAATATTTCAGAAGGTCACATTAATATACCCATTGAAAATGAATTAAGTAAAACTATATCGTATTCAATATTTAAAGAATTACAACAGGATATGGAAAATAGAGAGGCTAAATTTAAAGAAGAAATAAAAATACAATACGAGGAAAGAGAACAAAAATGGAGGGAAGAAAGATTAGAATTAAAAAAAGAAATAGAAAAATTAATGGAAAAAGTAGGCGATACTCATAATTATCATCAGACTTTTAATCAAAATAATTTTATTTTAAATAATTATGGAGAAGAAAATACTAAATATTTATCAAAGGAATATATGTTAAATTTAATTAAAATGCCCTATGGGTCAATACCTAAATTGATAAAAGACATTCATTTTCATCCAAAACATCCAGAAAATCATAATTTAAAAATTACCAATAAAAAATTACCATATGTACAATTGTATAAAAACAGTAAATGGACGATCCACGATAAAAAAGATGTAATAAATAATATAATAGATGATAGCTTTAATTTAATCGATGAACATTATAATGAAGCAAATAAAGAAGATTTTCAAAAAAGAAAAATTATAAATTATAAAAATTTTCAAAATGATATGAATAACCATGATAAGACTATTAAAAAAAAAATAAACAAGGAAGTTGAAATTTTAATTTTAAACGAAAGTAAGACAAAATTAAATTGATTTAAAGTATTATTATGTAAATAAATTATGAATGAAAATATATCCAAAAATATATCCAAAAACAAAGTTAGTGATATAGTATCTTTTATTACAAATGATAGAGAATTTATAGAAAATATTGATCAAGGTGAAATATATAATTTTTTTAGTATATATTTTGATAATTATTATAAAGAGAAAAAAGAAAAATATTATCAAAATTTATCAATTTATGGTAGAAGAATAAACAATAATTTACCTGAATGGATGATAGCACGTTTAATATATATAGATAAGTATGATTCTATGAGTAAATTTGGAAATAAAAATATTAATAATTTTTTAAAAAAAAAGGCAATTATTAATTTCTGTTAATATACTTAGATGTCATTAAATAAATCTAAACCAATCAGAATTCCAAAATCTAAAAAAGAATTTAACAATTTGGAAAAATATTCAGAATATGAATATAAATCCCCTAATCCAAATTTAAATATAAAGAATGAAGAAGAAATATTTATAGAAAAGTTTTATTATATGAATGATAATTTTGATCCAAATAAACCTCCTAAAAAATCACCACCCATATCAAAATCCTTTAAAGAATTTTATTTAAATAACGTTGCAAGTAAGGTATTAATTAATTAGATATATTTTGAATAATATCATTTAAACAATTTTTAATTTCGATATCTTGATCTAAATTACTTGAATTTGTATTAATTATAGTATAACTTCTTTTAATTATTTTTTTACCATTTTTAGTATAACCCAAACTTATTGTTTTAGGTTGTAATTTTAAATTATTACATTTTAATATTTGTCTTAAAAAATTTATTGAATGATTTTTTTGTTTAATAGAACAGTTTTTATGAAGTGATGTTAATTTAGAAGACTTATAAATACTCTTGGCTTTTGGAATGAGTGTTAAATATTGTTCTCGCACATAAGGTGATAATAATAAATCTCTATTTATTTCTAGACCTGTTATATTGTTAATACTACTAATATTAATATTTAAGACTTGAAACATTTTTTTTAAAAGATATAAATTTTTAAAATTATCCATAATATTATATATTTTATAGAAAAAAACTTTTATATATATACACACGGAAAAGAATTATAAATAAAATAATAAATTTGATTTTTAAACGGATTATTTTATTTTAATAAATATGTCTTTTTTAGAAAAGATCTTCAATCATGATATAACAAGATTAATTAACAATATTAATACTAAAAAATCTTGGGACTTAGAATTAGAAAATTATATAAATATCCGTATTTCGAATCAAAAAAGATGCTTAAGTAGAATATGGGACTCTGATCAATGGGATATAAATAAACAATGTATAAATCCAACTGGCTTTGGAAACTTATGTTTTAGATGTATGAAAAAAAAAAATAGTGCAGGTTTAGTAAATATATATCCGGAAGAAGATTCTATATTAAAATATTATAGAGATGGAATATTAAAATTAAAAAAAATGGATCCTGATAAATATAAAAGTAGAAATATAGAAAATGAAATAAATTTAAACAAATATAAAACATTTATAAATAAACATGAAATAAAAAAAATACCTAAAAAAAAATCTATTAAAAAGAGTAAGATGAATGTTGTTTTTAAAAAAACAGAAAATTCAGATAATATATTGGAAAAAAATTCAACTATTAATACTGAAGAAAAAGAAAAAAATATATCTAAGTTATTAAATAGTAGTGGAATTTTAAATGATTGGTGGAATAGTGAATATACCGATAAGTTACGCATTTCAGATTACGAAAATGGATCTGAATATATAGTTGCCAGAGAAAGCACTGATGAGGGAAATTATATATTGAATAAGAATCAAGTAATAATAGGAGAGTTCAGAGATTGGGAAGATGATGCTAATAATATTCCTGATGACTTAAAAAATAATGAAAATATAGTTTTAGATCCGAATTCCGCAATTCCAATACAAGAATATATAGTATATGATAAAAGTAGTATATATCACGATTTAACAATAAAAAACTATAGATGCTACCGTTACAATGAACAGCAAAATACCTTAATTTACACTAATGAAATAGAATTTTTAAACTAAATATAATAATTGTCGTTATTTATAATTGTTTTAATAATAAAAAATTTATCGTTTAATAATTCATCGATACTAGGCCGTTTTAATGGATCAAAATGAATACAAATTTTTATAATGTCTTTTAATTGTTCATTATTAATTAAATCTAAAATTTTAGGAAAATAATTATTTATTTTATTTTTCCAAATTTTAACAATATTTTCACATTCGTCATATGGAGTTTTGTTAGTATATATCTCTAACATAGTTAATCCAATAGCATATATGTCTATTTTATTATCATAATCACCATCAAATAATTCAGGAGCCATAAATTCGGGAGTTCCAACAACACTATTATTATTTAATCTTTTATATTTAAAAGATAATCCAAGATCACCTATTTTAATTTCACCTGTATTACCATTAATAAATATATTTTCACCTTTTATATCTCTATGGATAATATTTTTATCATGTAAAAATTGTATTCCCTTAAATATCTGTATAAACCATCTATTAAATGCTTCTAAACTAACTATTTCCATTTCATTTCTAAAATTTTTTAAAGTTCCCGAAGAAGCTAATTCTGTAATAAAGACTAAATTATTATTATTTTGATTATACCAACATCCATGAAAATTTATGATATATTTACACTCGTTGTTAAAACTATTTAGAGTTTTTATTTCATTTTTGATTAAATCTATATCTCTCTCTTTCATAAAGCCTACATCAACTGAATTCCATGCTATTTTTTTACCAATAAGAGTATTAAAACCTTCATATACTGTTTTATAAGCACCTTTTCCTAAAATAATATTAGTTTTAGTAAAATTTCCTTGAGGAGACAATTCTTTGTTGTCCATTATTATATTAAATATATTATTAATTAGTAAAAGATATTAAATATAATATAGAATAATAATAAAATATTTAAGAAAATAATTATTATTTACCATATAATTACACGATAATTGCGATGATGATGTAAAATTCTTAATTGGAACAATTCTTCTTGAGATAATTTATTCATATATAAATAAAATCTATATATTATCCTGGCAATCCATAACCCAATTATACCACAAAATATACTAAAAACAAAGGAAAAGGTAAAATCATTTTGATGTTCACTATCTATTAAACTAAACAAATATATTGAATATCCTATCCTAGCAATATTACCCACAAAGTTATATATAAAATAAGTTAAAGTTGGACAAGTATAATATTTTTTTGCTCCATAGTAACCATTATACGCTATAAATATAGTTATAAAAAAATATGGATTATACAGAGCATATATAAATGAGAAGAAAATATCTATAAGAGATAGCCATTTAACAGTTTTCCCTAAACTATAACACATTAGCATATTTTCACTTATTTCTCTATTTTCAGGTATTGGATCTACCAATATAACCGGTATATTATTATTGGGCACACTTATATCAACAGATTCAGCGTATGCTGTTTTGATTACTTTATTATTTTTAGACATAATATATAATACAATAATTATGTATATTTAAATAGTTGTATTATATAACTCAAATGAATTATTTTTATATTTAAAGATCTATACATAATATATTTAAAATATGACTATAATATTCCCAGAATTGGAAGATTTATTGATTGAATTAGTATCATTAAAAAAATATAAAAAAACTTCATTTAATTCATTTATTTTAAAACATATTGAAAAAACACAAAAAAAAATTGTTATACGCAAAATAGTGAATTTATTAAATAGTGCGAAAAAAGAAGATTGTTTTCATAATCCAGATTTATTTATATTATATAGTAAATTATAAAAATATTACTTAAATATTTAAAATATTACTTAAATATTTAATTCTTATATATAAAGTATAATGATTAGTAGTGTTTTTAAGAAATTGAATAATAATAGATTTAAAACGTCTATTCGAAATTTACATATAAGTAAAAATATAAATCCTCAATTACTCACACCTGGTTTAATTCATTTTTTGGACGGTTTACATAATAATCATAAAGAACAATTAACAGATGTCTTTAATAAAAGACGAGAACAGTATAATGTAGGAGAGTATAATTATAGAAAAGATACTCAGGAAATAAGAGAAAGTG
>Ga0209632_10003791_pt1 | contig 13636 bp, 7 predicted proteins | sample COG_10_FD_184754 | JGI IMG/M metagenome (GOLD analysis project Ga0209632, IMG submission 184754) | Pelagic Microbial community sample from North Sea - COGITO 998_met_10 (SPAdes) (version 2) | ecosystem: Environmental > Aquatic > Marine > Neritic zone/Coastal water | place: Helgoland, sampling...
ATAAGGAAAATATTTATCACGTGCTGTTTTATCCTTTAAAGGCAACCCACTGGTTTCGCTATCAAAAAAAAACATTTCTATGTGCAATCTATAATACTATTTATTTAAACTGTATTTAAATTAATTTATAAAAAGGGTTCTAAAAAAGGGTTAAAAGGTTATAAAACTAAAAAATAATATAAAAAAAAATCAGTCATTGGAATTTTTACTATTATCATCTAAAAACGAAGAAGATAATGATGATAACATAGTTGTAAGAGTTGTTTTATTGGTTTCGTATGTATCATTTAATTCATTGTTTTTGTCTATCTTTTCCATATTTTTTTGATTTTGTAATAAAATACATTTCAGCGTTGTATTCATTTCTTTTAATGTGTCTTTAATTTCTTTGATTTCTTTATAGTCATCATTTATTTTATTAGTTAAACTAGTCATTTTTTCATTTAATTTTTTATTACTAGCATATAATTCATTAATTGCTATCTGTTTTGGATCCATGATTAAATTAAATATAACTATAATTATAACTATAAATTACTAAAAATAATCATATATTAATAAAAAAAAAAGTAATATAAATATAAATATAAGTATAAGTATAAGTGTTTATAGTGTTTATAGTGTTTAAATTTTTTTTTTTATTAATGATTTCCAAGCCGTGTGGAAATTACTAATTTGTAGAACTACTTTTTTGCAGGTGTCTGTTGCGGGGGAATCTCACTTTGATCCCCCCCTTTTCCTCCTGGTTTGCCCCTCTTTCCCTTGGATTTGGGTTCTACTCGGGTAGTGTATCCACCTTGGCAGTGTTTCTTTCCCTTGTTAGAACCGGCGGATCCTTTATGTCTTTTAGAACCACTGGGTTTCAGTTCTTTGTGAGCCTGGAACTCAATTTTGGATGCGTCATACATTTTTCTGTGTTTGTGTTGTAGTTGGTGTGCTTTCTATATTAACATAATAAATTTCAATTTTTACGATTAATGTAAATAATTCACCTTTTTTTGACAAAATCCGCTGTTTTTATTAGAAAAAATAAAACTATTTTAATGTTTATTTATATTTTTTATTTTTTTAGATTTTTTAACTTTCTTTACAGAATAAGCGGTTTTCTTTGTTTTTTTCATTTTAAGTTCTATATATTATATATTATATTTTATATATTTGTTTTGTATATTATATTTTATAATTAGATTGTATCATTTTATTTCTTTGAACGCTTTTTTACTTCTTTGTTAAAATCCGGTTTAGTTAATTTATATCCCCAATGTTGTAGAGTTTGCCTTATTTTAGGAGAAATTTCTTTATCATTATAATCAATAGGTCCGTGTGTGGTTTTATGTTTTTTTAATATTAATGTTATTAACCATTTACGAAATCTGCCGTTTTCTCCTGTTATTCCTTTCCATCTATCTATTTGTCTTCTGTCATCTTCACATCGTCTTCCTTTATAAAAATGACAATACCACTCAACCCATCCATAAGGATCGTGTTTTGTGATCCATTTTTTACTTTCCCAAAATTCAAGAGTTGTTCCTACTTTAACCCCATATTTATTTTTAGTAATATCATAATCTTTAAAAGCAAAATCATTTTTTTCCAAACCCCAACTAGATGGGAATTTTTTATGTTGATTAACAAGTTTTTTATTTACAACTTTAGATTTTATCGGTCTCCAATATGTACCTCCAAATGAACCATATTCAAATATTTGTCTAGGTGTTAAATTAGGAGTGAAATCCGGATAATCTTTAAAATGTATTGTTTTAGGACTACTATATTTTTTCATTATATACTGTATAATATTTAATAAGAAATATCCTATATACATATATAAAATAAAATAAAATAAAATAAAATCGGATAAGATAAAATAAAAATATTTTATTGTCACTTTGAATTAACATATACATATTTATAAAAATGTATGATAATTTGTGCAACACCAATTATAACTGCTAATATTTGTATGGGTTTTGAAATAGTGCGCCCTCGCGTTCCTATATATAAAAATAATCCCATAAATACAATATAATGTGTAATATTTATCCACTGTCGCTGAGTCCATTCGTCCATTTTTACACTTAAAAAATCATTTGATACCACAAATGGAATTAATATAGCATAGAAAATGATTAATTTAAATGCTATATCTATTATGTTAAAATTATTAGATGCAGTCGCTTTCATAGATAATTTATTTTTACTTAATGTACCAACATATATCATAGTTGGACCCATTAATAACATATGAAATGAATTTACTTGCTTCATAGACATTTTCGTTATTATATATTTTATATACTAATATAATATATAATATAATATATAATATAAATTATAATTTGAAAAAGTAAAAAATTGTAATTAAAATGACTTTATGTAATTAAAAATGTAATTTATTTTTTTGACTTCTTTGTATTCTTTGTATTCTGCTTTCTAGGTCGTCTTCTTACAACTTTAAATACTATAAATGATAAAAGCAATGCTGATACAACTGACACAGGTATAATCCATTTTAATTTTTTTTTTCTTTCTGTTTGTTTTAATGATAATGCTTTTTCTTTTTCATCTACAATCTCAGTCTTTATTGTGTTTAGAGTGCGTCCTGTTATCATTCCTTGTGTTTCCATATTAAAATTTTCTTCTGTATAAATATTTTGTCCATTATATTGAATTTCTTTTATATTATGCAAACCATTACCCACAAATATATCTGCATTTATATCTGTTAATGTATCTAATAATATTATTTTTGTTAAAGCTGGACAATCCTCAAATACGCGCTCATTTTTCATTTTGATATCCGAATTGATTGTAACTGACTCTAATTTAGTGCACCCACCAAATGCAACTCCAACAATAGAAGTTACAGAGGATGGAATAGTTACAGATGTCAAACTAATACACCTAGCAAATGAACTGTGATCAATGAATTTCACTTTGTCTGAAATCGAAACTGATGTCAACCCTCTGCAATTAAAAAAAATACCAGATCCAATGGACTCAACCTGGGATGGAATAATAACAGATTTCAGTGAAGTACAACTCATAAAGGCCCCCGTTCCGATAGACTTTACTAATGATGGAATTTCCACAGTCATCAACCCACTGCACTCCTTAAATGCATAACCGTTGATGGACAATAATAATTTTGGTAAAGTAACATACTGCAATTGTCTGCAGTTCCAAAATGCACTCAATCCGATTGATGTCACCGTATCTGGAATAATAATAGATCTTAAGTTATAACCATTAAATTGCATTATCGGTATTATATTTTTTTTTTCAACATTTTTTCCGGCATCTTCATCCAAATCAATACCTCCAAATAATCCTGTTAGAATTATTTCATTGTTATAAAATTTCCCTCTATTACTTGTAAAGCAGTCTAATTCTTCTTGTCCATGTAATGTTATTGATTTTGTGCTAGGAACATTCCAATTTTGTTTCGTAAGTAAATCATCACAAAGAACCATTTTAAAAAGAAATTATTTAATTATATTTAATTATATTTAATTATATTTAATTATATTTAATTATATTTAATTATATTTAATTATATTTAATTATATTAATTATATTTATTTATTACTATATATATATATAAATTATAATTTGAAAAAGTAAAAATTGTAATTAAAAATGTAATTAAAATGACTTTATGTAATTAAAATAAATTATAACTTAACCCGGATCTGTTTGATGTTGGTTTAGGACTATGTTTTTTAATATAAGATATTAAATTATTTTCATTTCTTCCTGATACATAAAATTCACAAGGTCCTTTAAATGACATTGAAAACCCTTCTCCACTTAACATAACAGAACGAATATATCCTTGACTAGCACTTGGTTTAACAATATCAAAGCGAACATCACCATCAGCACATAAAAACAATCCTCCGTCTACTAAATGTATTTCATCCTTTGTGAGAGTTATTTTTTTATATGGTCCATAGGAAGAAACCCATACCATTCCTTCTTTTTCAAATCTTTTATCTAATTTAATTTCCGTTAAAAACATATTATCTCCCAAAAATAAATTTCTACCTCTAAATCTAGTTGAAGGTGGTTCAATATTTTGAGTTGCTGCTAAGAAACCATTATTAGTCATTACTATACTTTGACCACTTCTTACTTTAAGCGGAAGAATATCCCCTGGTAAATGAGATGATAAAACCAATAAATTACCAATACTACTTAATCCAGAAAATGTATTTAAAAACATAGAGGTTGATGTAAACATAGCACGAACAAGCCCTTTAAATATACCTCCTTTTGACGATGTTTTCATTTCAACTGAATCATCCATTCTATTATAAACACCTCCTTCAGCATATACACCTTGCTCTTTTTTTAAATCTAAATGTAATGTAGCAAAAGCAGGCCCATATTTTACATTATATTTTGGAATATATTCATTACTTTCGTTTGAATTACCTCCTCCTCTTTTTGATTTAATAATTAGTTTTTTTGCTTTATTCTTTGTATTATTACTATAAATAATTTTAGGTTTTCTAGGTTTATCAGATTTTCCAGATTTTCCAGATTTTCCAGATTTTTTTTTAGAATGTTTTTTATATTTCTTTTTCTTTTTAGTTAATTTTAATATACGTGCTCTTGAATGTTTGTTTATTTTTTTTTTTGATAGTTTCTTCTCTATTTTCTTTGGCGTAGTCATTAAAATATATATATATTTTTATATTATGTATTATTATTAATTATTATGTATTATTATGTATTATAAATATACCATATATAATTAATAATATAAAAAAATTAAATTTAAATATAAATATATTATAAATATATTATAAATTATTATAAATTATTATATTACTTTTTTTTAGTAGTATAAATTTTATAGATTTTATAGATTTATTATTTAAAATTAAACATGGATATATTACAAAACTTAAAACCCAAAATAGAATTTAATCATACTGTAGGATCTATTATTCAAAATTCTAATAGTAAACAATTATATGGAGTTTTTATTAAAAAAATAGGCGACAAACTCTATTTTTTTAGATTACACGATAATCAATTACCAATATTTAGTAAAATAAATACAATACCTAATTTAGAAAAAATTGGAACTATAAATGATTTAAATTTGAAAATGAACGCATCTGAAAACACATCACAATCTACAATACCTGAAACTGCACCTGAAACTGAAACTGCAACTGCAACTGCAACTGAAACTGCAACTGATATAACAAATGACATTTCAAAATTAAAAACAGAATTGTTAAAATATTATAGAACAAGAAATTTAGATAAAAGTGAGCAAATGCTTCTTAATGATATAATGATATTTGCTTTTCCAAATGGTATTCCGCATTATACACCTGAAGAACCATTAACGGAAGCAGAAACTATCAAGTATAATCTTAAAACATTACTTGAACCTAAAAATTGTTTTTATATAAATACTCCTATAAATTCCACTTTAAAAGAATTAAATAATAAACACGTCTATTTATTAGAAACGCAAAAGAATGGTATATGGACAGTGTCTCCTAGTAATAATTTAAAAGATAGTAAATACCAATTCCTATTTTATAATGATAAATATTTACCTACATTTGGAGGCATTTCTAGAATGGATTATAATCCAACTAAAACATTAGATGATGATAAATATATTGAATTATATGATAATTTTAATAACTCTTCCAAATTAACTGAAATTAATTTTGAAGGAGAAAATATAAGACTAGATCCTGAAAATGAAAGTGTTTTATTACCAGAATACCATAAATATAAATCTTATAATTCAATAAAAGACATCTTAGAAGATAATACGGAATCAACAGACTATTATAACAATAACAATAACAATAACAATAACAATAACAATACTAGTTGTAATGATGATGAAACTTTAAATACAGATGCATTTAATACGAATTTGGATTTGAATTTAGATTCCAATTTTGATTTATATCAAGAAGGGGGCGCTATTCCAACAGATTTAAATCAAATAACAAGTGAAGATTTAGATAAAAATATCAAAAAGAAAACTATTGAAGAATTTAAACAAGATACTGAAAACTTTGACAGCACATTAATTTCTGTTATAGATGATTATGATAAACAACTGCTACAAACAATGTCCAATAAAAATACAAGTAAATCTAAAGGCAAATCAAAAGGAAAATCCAAAGGAAAATCTAAAGGCAAATCAAAAGGTAAATCAAAAGGTAAATCAACTAAAGAAGAAGAAGAAGAAGCAGAAGAAGAAGAAATGGAATTTGAAGAATTTGATTTTGAAGAAGATAATATAGAAATTCTTGAAGTTATTGAAAAACAAATTATTCAAGAAAAAGAAGATAAAGATAAATTTTATAATGAAAATTTTGAAATTAGCGAGTTAAATAAAATATTTATAGATCAATACCCATTTTTACTTAGAAACAATGATTTTGTTATTAATACAATAAAAAAAAAGGTAAATCATTTTATGAATATTAAAAATAATATTAAACGTAAAGAAATATATGAACCGATCTCATCCGATGATAATGAAACTATACTCAATAAAGATAAAATATTAGATTATTCCCCATTATTATATAAATATGCAAAAGGTAATCTTAAAAATAATATTTTAATACCTCTTATTATTTATAAAAAGAAAATATATGTAGATGAAACCTCAAAACTCAATGAAGATAATTACGATGAAACATTTGTGAATTTACATAATTTCTATAATGAACTTAGTTCTCTTAATTATCTTATGGAATATAAAAAATATAATAAAAATAAAAAAGGGACTGAAATATATGATTATGTTAAATTTAATAATCAAATGCGGGATATGTTAAACCCAATTAATGATGATATATCATTAAATGATATATCACAAGGTGACAAATATGAAACTTATAAAATAAATTTAGGAACAAGCAAAGATATAAAACAAATAAAATTATCTGATATAAATTCAGGTTATGAAAATAGTAACCCTTTTAATAAATATAATCACCAACATAATGTTTTAAATAAAGATGTGATGACTATAACATATTGTTCTAAATCATTTAAATGCCAAACATTTAATTCTATCAGTGAAAGATCATTTTCTAATACTAACATTTCACAACTTTTTAATTTTGTTCCTGATAAAGATCAAACAAATATAAAACAAGATTCTGCAAATAATTTATCAACAAATTTAAATGAAAAAAAAATCATCAATAATATTTCGGCATATCAACATATAGATAATGATGCAGCTTCTGATAATATAAATGTAATAGGATTTGTTAGATTACCTCTTAATAAAATTTATACATTAAATAAAAACAACATAAACATAATAAACAATATAGATGTCGAACACTATTATAATGATATTTTACAGGATAGTTCATTTAAAGTAATAGAAATAGATGTTTATGATACAGATCTAGATAAAGATATTGACTCCCTATTTTTTAAATATTCAGAAAATACAGTTCTTTTCTTATTTACAAAAGATAAACAAAAATTAAAATCAAATAATAAAAACCAAAACACATTTTTAGAGTTAGTGCATAAAACTTTACCATCATTTGATAATATTATGGATTTTTATAATGATCATATTAAAAAAACCGATAATCCAGAATTAATATTTGATATATTGAAATTATATCATTATTTACCAGATGATTTAAATTATGAAAAAATGTTATCTATCAACTCCCTTCAAAAAAAAATATATAATAAAGAATTAAAGAAAATTACTGCCTTTTTTGAAAATTTGAAAGAATCTGAAACTATAACAAAAAAAAACGGCGAAGATAGCAAAGATACTGCATTATTTTTAATTAGTGATAATTTTATTGAACAGTTAGAAAAGATAAGTGGGACCCAATATATAGGGTTAAAAACACAAATAGATACAAATTATACTAGATATCAATGGATAACATCCATTTATAAAGGGACTTTATTTTTAACAAATAATTTATTATTAGAAACATATGAAAAAAATAGTGCACATAGCGAACCTGATATTTCTGAATTAGAACAAAATATTATTCGAACAAAAAAAGAAATAGAAGTAATACAAGTTAGTTCGAATGATTTAAATAAAACAAATACTCAATGTGATGGTTTAGGACTAGATAATGTTAAAATTGTGCGTTATACTTCAATGAAACAATTAGAAAATGATAATGGTATAGACATAGTAGATAGTAAAGATAATTTAATTTTAGAGGGAGATATTGCCATTTTAGAAGAACAAAAAAAAGACGATTCTAACGAATTCAAAAAATATAATACATTTTTTAAAAGAACTAATATTAATGGAACAAATGTTTGGGTGTTAGAAACAAAGAATTATTTAAAAAATTTAATAGAACAAGAAAAAAGGAAAATACATGATATTACATTAGATAAAAATCATTATAATGCATCTAAAAACATATGTAATTCTATTTATTCTGATTATTTTAATTTTAATTTAGATGAACCAAATTGTTCTTTTGAAATGGATACATTTAAATGTTTAAGTGAGACCCTTTCTATAAACCAAACTAAAATTAATAATAAAAATGAATATATAGATAGTATAAATAAAGAAATCAAATATCTAAAATCATTAGACGCACATAAAAAACAAGTAGAAAAAACACTATCTATAATAAGAAAAGATATAATATCTTATACTAGAAAAAACAATTTAATAATAAAAAATGATCTTGAAAAATATAAACAAGATAGTGCTAGTTTACAACAAAATATAGTTAAAAAAAAACCATGCGAACATTATAATATGGTCGATTATATAAGTAAGATTAAAAATATAACTATTGAAGAAATTTATACATTTTATCAAATATTATTTAATAAGTATCTTAATACAGATTATATAATAAATCTTTATGAAATTGACGATACTAGTTTAACTGATGTAAATTATGGTAAAGATGGTAAAGATGGTAGTAATCCTGATAACTTACTGCTAGATAAAAACAAAAAAATCCATTATATTCAAAATCAACAAAATCATACAATATGTAATATTTGTAATCAAAATTTATTATGTAAACATTGGTATTTAGGAATTAAACAACTTGAAACAGAAGGAGAACTTAATATGGAACAAATCATTAATATTTATGGTATAGAAAATAATGGATTTTATTCTTGTAAGATATGTGGTGAATATTTAAGTTCTACTGATATACTGGATATAGCAGTTGTAGGAAAAGGCGATGGAGGAAAATTAAAAATGAAACGTGAAATTATGGAACCTGTTATAGAAAAAGTTGATAAAATAGGGCTCATTGATAAATATTTACATAATTTAGAAACGGATACAAAATATGATAGAGACTTTTTTTTTAGAATGGACTTATATTCGAATTTGAAACAAATACTGAATATAAAATTAAGAAATGACGATGAAAAAGAAATGTTAATTTTTATAAAAACACACGATTTTATTAAAAAAGAAGATCTTTATACACAATTTAAAAAAATGAAAATAGAGAAACCTCAAAAAGTGATACATACAATGGTATTATCAAAATTCAATAAAATGGTATGTGTTGATATAGCAGCTAGAATGTTAATCGTTTTACAAACATCTAAAAAAGAATATTTAATAAAAAGTAATTTCTGTGGCAGTAATTATATGGGTTTTCCATTAGTTAATGACGTTAATGAATCAAATGGTATAAATTTAATATATTGTCTCTTCAATCAATTATCAAAAAGTCAGAAATATAATTTTCTTCAAAAAGGTATGGAAAAACTATTTATCGATAGACTATTTTATTTTATTGAAAATGACGAATTCATTAAAAATAAAATAAATCAAGCAATTGATGATAAATCAAATCGCATTTTTAATGTTCTTAATTTTGATTTATATGAAAATAATTTATGGCGTGATTTCCTACCACATATGACAATCATACTTGATTGGAAACCTGATAAAAAACTTTTAAAAGGCGAATTGAAAGATATTAAAGGTAAAAATTATAAAAAAATGATTGATGTAGCAGATCAAAACATTTTTTATATGTCTTATCAAATTATATTTTTAATTAATAAAATTATTGATACTGAAATTGTGAGAAATAAATTTTTTAAAACAACACATATCACAAATAGTTGTTGTCTTGATTTACTAAATATTAAATCTGGTATTACTCCTTATTATTCCTATTTTAAAACACTTGATAAAGATATACAACCTCTTTTTGATGAGTTAGAAGTTATTATAGCCAATAAAAAATATATAAAAGATAAAACGCGCATATATATGACAAAACTGGAAACTACTTTAAATATTAATAAAGCAAATAAAAATTATCCCTTACATTTTAAAATGGAAAGTGATGAATTACAAGCATACTTTTTAAAATATATTGACGAGGGTCCATATATAGGAAAAGAGCATATTTATAATGAATATGGTGTATGTGTATTATCAAATATGGTAAAAGCATCTATAGAATCTACATCATATTCAATACATGAATTTAATAAATTAAAACGCATTATATATCAAAAAAACATTATTTATTCCCAAAAAGATGATAATACTAAAAATAGTATCAAAGAAGATTTACCTAAATATACTATAAAAGATATTGATACTAATAAAGTATTGGATTTTAATGTAAAAGAAGAGGTTATAATTGTTTATGATTATATTTTAGATGCTATCAAAAATCATAAAAAACTATCCATTTTTAAAAAAAGTATTCAAGATATTAAAAATAATATAATATCTGAAAATAATGATAATCGTGAAGATAATCTTAAACATTGGGGATATATAATATCGCAAACTATAAATGATATTAATACATTAGTAAAAGGAATTACTACTAAAAAAAACGAAATCACTGAATTTACAAAAGGTTTAACTGAATTATGCGAATATAATAAATTATACGAACAAGAATTAGAAACAACAAATGATGAAGACCAATCCGATAATTTTAAATATAAAAAAAAAGAAACCGAACTTAAAAGAAATTATGAATTTTTATTAACATCTGTGTGCCAAATTAAAAACAATAAATTTAAATATGAAAAACGCATCGATAATATAAGAACACACTTTCAATATCTTTATCCATTTAAAGAAGAAACTGATATATTTAAAGAAATATATGATATAATAAATCTTTATAAAACGATTTTTAAAAATATAAAAGGTCAACATAACACATATTTGACTGCTGAAAATGTATCTACTATATTTCATTATTTACTAATTCATTCTCTTTTAATGATATTACACGATTATAAAGATAGCAGTAAATCCAGTAGTAAATCTAAAACGAAAAATGTTACAAAAATAAATTCTAGCATAAGAAAAATGCAGGATTATGAAAGTGATGATGGAGGATATATTGATGCCGATGATTATGACGTTATAAAGACACCGAAGAAAGGCAATAATAAGTTTTATATTAAAACGAATTTCTTAACACTCTACATGAAATATATTATTAATAACACTAAATATTTTGATAATTTAACGGATACATTAATATTAGAAAGAAAAGGAACATTTGAACAAAAACAACAAAGACGTAATCTTAAAATGCTACACATATTAAAAACAGAAGAAGGTATGGAAGAATATCGCGGTCTAGTTTTAGCACAACTCAAATTTGGTATGATGGAATATGGTAAGTTAGAACCGCAATTAGAAGTATTAGGTATTACTCAGGATGAAGAATATGATAATGATGTAGTAGAAAAGGACTATATGGATGATAATGAATTTTATAATAAAGAGCAAGCAACCGATAACATTTTAGATCCGGATTTTAATGATGGTAATATTGTTTACGCAAGTGATGACGATGATGCTGAAGAAGCTGATTATATTTTATGATGATTGAAGGGAGTTTATTTGTTTTGATTCATTTTTATTTGTTTTTACTTTTTATAAATAATCCTTTTCTTATTAAAATTATAATAATAATATCTAGAATAATATCCAGAATAATAATATCTAGAATAATTATATAGATTTTTTATTTTATATAATTTTATTTAATTTAAAATGATACAATTGCAAAATATAACATTTAGAGATTTTAAAGATATTAAAAAATTAACATCCTCTCTAAATGTAATGAAATTCATCGGAGATGGTAATACATGGTCTATTGAAAGAGTTAAAAAATTCATAAAATATTGTCAGATTGAAAATAATCAAAATGATTATAAAAGAACAAACTATTACTATAAAATAGTTAATATTGATAATGAAAAATCATCAGACACATATACTTTTATTGGTATAATAGGATTTCATACATTTTTACAATTCAAAGACTACTATTTAAGTGTTTATATTAAAGAACATCAACAAGGTAAAGGGTTTTATTCAAAAGCAGTTAATCTGCTTTTACAAAAAGTAGCAAAACATAAACCGCGAATGAACTACATATTAAGTCTTGTTTATAAAGATAATGAAAAAATGAATGCTATTTCAAAGAAAAAATATGAATTTACAAATACACTATTTTTAAAAGACGCAGAATTAAATGAATATAAAATAGAAATTCCTATAGTTGAATACAAGCATCCAAATCAAAACATCGATCAACCTCAAAAAAAACATACATTTCTTATAAAATCATCCTATTTAAAAATGGAAGATATAAAACCATTATTTTTAAAGAGAGGTAATTGGACAGAATTTAATACAAATAGTAAAGGTCATCCTGATTTTTTATATGTTGATTCTATTTATATTCCAGATCAAAGACTATGGAAATATAAACCATTTATTAAAAATCTAGTGAATGATGATAAATATTCAATTGCATATAAACATAATCTTTATACAAATATGAAAAAATATAAAGAATCTTCAAAATATATATTAACACAACACAATATAGATTTGTATGATCATATGGAAAACGATACATTATCAAAATACGAAAAACTATTTAATAAAGATAAAATATTCATTTTTAAACCAGTTGGTGGATGGGCTGGTATTGGTATTAAAGTATTTGATAATTATGATGATTTTTTTGAATATTGTAGTCGAATTATTCAAATAAATAGTGTTCGATGGAATAATACCAAATTAAATAATGAAAGAAATAAAGTTATCACGCAACGAGAATGGATATTACAAGAATACATTCATAATCCATTATTATATGAAGAAAAGAAGTTTCATTTGAGAGTATATTTTCTTTATTATAACAAGTATGATATCACATTAAAGAAGGAAGTTAAAAAAGGGTATATTATGGATTTATCACAGTTTTATACAGCACTTAAAAAATTCAAATTAGAAGATTTTTCAAATAAAGACATCCACGATTCGCATATAGGAAGCACATCAAAAACTATTTATTTCCAAGATGATTTTAGAAAAGAATATGGTGTAAAAAATACTATGCATGTTATACAACAATTAAAGGATGTATTTAAAACAGTATTAAAATGTATAGATGCTGGTTGTTATACAGAAAGTAAGCGATGTTACGAAATGTTTGGAGCAGATATTATGATTACTTCTGATTTTGATGTAAAACTAATTGAAATAAATACTAAAATAGCATTCTCAAATTTTAAAAATGACACATTAAATTACAATAAAATTATAATAGAAAATATATTAGAAACAGTTATTGACGAT
>Ga0209632_10003793_pt1 | contig 13635 bp, 10 predicted proteins | sample COG_10_FD_184754 | JGI IMG/M metagenome (GOLD analysis project Ga0209632, IMG submission 184754) | Pelagic Microbial community sample from North Sea - COGITO 998_met_10 (SPAdes) (version 2) | ecosystem: Environmental > Aquatic > Marine > Neritic zone/Coastal water | place: Helgoland, sampling...
CTGAGGCCCATCAACAGGATTTCACTGGTGGTATGCTTGACGGAAACCCTGACCTTTCCTTATGCCCCGAAGCCAGCCAAACATTTCCTGGCCAACCAGGTCTCAGATGCCGCAACACCCAAGGGGCTTTGCTCCAACCAAAATTTCGATTCTTATCAGCTGAAGAGAGCGCAAATAATTTGGTGCTGACCTACCAAGATACCGCACTTGGCATCACCTATGAGGCGAATTTTGCGCTAACGCCTCAGACAGGGTTGATCACCGCTTGGGCCAGGCTCACTTCGACCAAGCCAATTTGGCTTCAATGGTTAGCCGCGCCAGTTTTTCCAGCACCCCAAAACAGCAGTGAGATGTTAGATGTTTCAGGCCGCTGGATTGGTGAGTTTCAAATCAATACGGTGCCGTGGTCTGCTGGGATACACTTACGCGAAAGTCGCACAGGCCGGAGTGGACACGAGCATTTTCCCGGACTGGTAATTCCTGAGTCCGGCACCAATAATACCACAGGCCAAGCCTATGGCTTTCACTACGGCTGGTCCGGTGGTCACAAGATGATTGCAGAAGAACTGCCCGATGGTCGTAGGCAGGTGCAATTCGGAAACGCCACTGACTCTGAGCTTACTTCCGGGCTACAATACGACACCGCCAAGCTCTATGCTGTATTTTCAGATCAGGGATTGAACGGCTGCGCAGTCGCATTCCAGAGACATCTGCGGGATCATATTGTAAAATTTGCTAAAGCTGCCATGCCACGACCAGTGCACTATAATTGCTGGGAAGCAATTTATTTTGACCATGACATTTCAGTTCTGAAGCAAATCGCAACCAAGGCCAAATCTCTGGGTGCAGAACGTTTTGTCCTTGACGATGGGTGGTTTGGGCATCGTGATGATGACACCACATCCCTGGGGGATTGGCAGATTGATAGCCGCAAATACCCCGATGGCTTGGGTCCCATTGTAGATCATGTCTCCGCGTTGGGCATGCAATTTGGCCTCTGGTTTGAACCTGAAATGGTAAGCCCCAACAGTACGCTTTATCGCGCCCATCCTGACTGGGTTTTGGGCCCAACAGATCAACTATTGGGCCGCAAACAAATGGTTCTCGATATGGGCTTGCAAGAAGTCAGTGAATATTTGTTTAACAGTATCACTGCACTGCTAAGAAAATACGACATCACTTACATCAAATGGGATCATAACCGGGTATTGCCAATATCTGATGCAGATCAGACCCGAGCAAGCTATGCTTTGCTAGCCAGACTGCAAATAGACTTCCCCCACGTTGAAATTGAAACCTGCGCCTCAGGCGGCGGACGAATTGATTTTGGAATTTTAAATCACACCCAAAGGGTCTGGCTGTCGGACAGCAATGACGCTTTAGAACGTAGTCGCATCCAACACGGTGCGGCACTCTTTCTACCTTCCGCCGTCACTGGTAGCCACGTTGGCCCAAGGCAATGTCATACTACGGGTCGAGTATTTAACATGGAATACCGGGCCTGGGTAGCTGCACAACGCCATATGGGCTTTGAAATGGATCCTAGTGAGATTAGCGATTTAGAGACCCAAACCCTTTCAGACATTACGCAATGGTATAAAGACAACCGTAAATGGATGATGCAGGCAGATATATTACGCCTTGATAGCTCTGATCCCTCAGTAATAGCTGAAATGCAATTGGCTCGAGATAGGTCACGCTTTGTAGTTTTTTCAAACCAACTCGAAACGTCAGCGCAAATTAATCCACGACCGCTACGACTTACCCAGTTAGATCCAGACGACACCTATATTGTAGAACTGAAAAACCGCGGAGCCATTCATAAATTGTCACGTGGCAATCCCCTTCTCAAAAGTCGGAAACTACAGATTTCTGGCGCCTGGCTGATGGCACATGGTTTAAATTTACCCTATACTATGCCCAGCTCAATCTGGGTTGTTGAAGGAAAAAAGCTCTCACTGTAGCGTAACAACATCCCCTGGCGGATCATTAAAGGAGCCACCATATGCCTATTGCCCAATATAGCGATCTGTTAAATGCTTCCATTTACATAACCGGTGGCGGCTCTGGTATTGGGGCCGCGATCACAGAGGGCTTTTTAGCACAGAATGCGCGAGTGGCCTTCATAGGCAGATCGGATGCCAACGACTTCTGTTCCCAAATGGAAAAGAAGTATGGGAATCGTCCCTTATTCATCCAGGGTGATATCACTGACACCACAGTCCTCAAAGCTAGCATGTTGAAGGCGGAAGAAGCTCATGGGCCTATCACAACCCTGATAAACAACGCCGCTAATGACAAACGCCACAACACTACGGAGGTGACCCCTGAATTCTGGGATTGGATGATAGAGATTAACCTTAAAGCCTATTTCTTTGCCTGCCAAACGGTTTTGCCCCAAATGCAGAAAGCAGGCTTTGGTTCAATAATAAATTTCAGCTCTATCAGTTATATGATGGGCAATGCAGGCTACCCTATCTACACAGCATGTAACTCCGCCATCAACGGTTTGTCGCGCAGCTTAGCGCGTGAGTTTGGTGCCGACAAAATCCGCGTCAACACATTAGCCCCAGGCTGGGTAATGACACAAAAACAAAAAGACCTTTGGGTCACCGAAGAGGGATTAGCCGCTCATGTTGCCCGGCAATGCCTCGATGAGGCACTTGATCCGGAAGATGTTCTTGGCGGTTGCCTTTTTCTGGCTTCGCAAAGTTCAAAGATGATGACCGGCCAGGCCCTAGTGATCGACGGTGGAGTGGTGACCACAGGATGAGCGTTAAGGCTGATTGGATCGCTGTAGATTGGGGTACTTCGTCTCTACGCGCTTGGGCGATGAACACCGAAGGGCAAGATCTGGAAACCGCTTCCTCGGATCAAGGAATGGGGCAATTGCTCCAAACTGAATTCGAGGCCGTACTATGTGCTTTAATAGCGCCGTGGCTAGCAGATAACATACAAACCAATGTTATCGCTTGCGGCATGGTCGGTGCGAGGCAAGGGTGGATTGAGGCACCCTATGAACCGGCACCTTGCAAACCGCTATCCACGATGACCAAAGCTCCAACAAATGACCCACGGCTAAATGTTCAGATCATCGCTGGGGTATCGCAAGCGCAACCAGCCGATGTAATGCGCGGCGAAGAAACTCAGATTGCAGGGTTTCAGAAATTAAATCCACGTTGGGATGGCGTGATTTGCCTGCCAGGCACACACACCAAATGGGTGCAGATGAGTGCAGGCGAAATTGTCAGCTTTCAAACGTTTATGACAGGAGAGATTTTTGCACTTCTTTCCACCGCTTCTGTATTGCGCCATTCAGTTAGCACCGACGCTTGGGATCAACCAACCTTTGATCAGGCAGTAGATGAAGCAATGTCCCGACCAGAAGCGATTGCGGCACGCCTATTTGGATTGCGCGCAGGAAGCCTGTTGAATAATCTGCCCGCTAACATTGCAAAATCACGGCTCTCTGGCCTGTTAATTGGTGCTGAACTGGCCGCCTCAAAACCTTATTGGCTTGGGCAACCCCTGGCGATCATTGGACCCAAATCTATGAGTGAAGGCTATGCCACGGCTCTCGCAGCTCAGCACGTGCCTATCACAAGAACCGATACAGCACAGATGACTTTGGCTGGCCTAAAAGCCGCCTATACCGATTGGAAGGAAACTCTATGAGTCGCCCCATAATTGCCATCCTGCGGGGAGTAAAACCCGCCGAAGCCGTAGGTATTGCAGGCGTTATTTTAGCCGCTGGGATCGACAAAATCGAGGTGCCCCTTAACTCACCCTCCCCCTTCGATAGCATCAACGCCATCGTCAAAGTATACGGGGATCAAGCCCTGATCGGAGCTGGAACCGTGTTGACAACAACGCAGGTAAAACAAGTACGTTCTGCCGGTGGCCAATTAGTCGTATCTCCTAATTGTGATCCAGCCGTGATAGCGGCCACAATCGCCGAAGGGATGCAAAGCTGGCCAGGAGTATTTACTCCATCAGAGGCCTTAGCCGCACTGCAAGCGGGCGCCACAGGCCTGAAGCTTTTTCCTGGAGATATGGCTGGTCCAAAGGGTCTAAAAGCCATGCGCGCGATACTGCCTTTTGGCACTCAAGTCTATGCAGTCGGCGGAGCAGCTCCTGATAATTTTTCCAAATGGATCGAGGCCAGCGCTGATGGCTTTGGTCTTGGATCAGCCATTTACAGGCCTGGCGATACCTCAGAAACCGTTGCCGCCAAAGCGCAGGCTATTGTTACAGCTTTTGACGCCATATGATTTCTGTATTTGATCCACGTCCTTGCAGCCTCGGCGAAGGTCCACTATGGCACCCGATGCGCCACGAGTTATTTTGGTTTGATATCACAGCCCGTCAGCTTTTAAGCAAGTCTCGGGTTTGGCAATTTGAAGAATATGTTTCTGCCGCAGGTTGGATTAGCCAAGATCAGATTCTAATCGCATCAGAAAGCCAACTGTTCAAATTCGATCTGGTTGAAGAAATACAAACAAAAATCTGTGATTTGGAGTCTGATAATTCAGTGACGCGTTCAAATGACGGACGCGCAGATCCGCAAGGTGGTTTCTGGATTGGGACTATGGGCAAGAATGCTGAAGTTAATTCTGGTTCCATTTACCGATACTACCGCGGCGAGTTGAGACAACTGGTTCCCAATGTCACGATACCGAATGCGATCTGTTTTGCACCTGATAGAAAAACGGCTTATTACACTGACACCCCAACCCAGAAAATTCTGGCTGTCGATTTGGACGAGGAGGGCTGGCCAATTTCCGAAGCACGCCTATTGATAGACCTAACGCAGACGGGCGAAAATCCTGACGGCGCAGTGGTCGATGCGACCGGCAACATATGGAATGCACAATGGGGCGCTGCTCGATTAGCCTGTTATAGCCCTCAGGGGTTACTACTAAAGACTGTAGACCTGCCCGCTGCCCATGCCACTTGCCCAGCCTTTGCTGGTAACAGCAATCGTTTATTTTGTACCAGCGCCACCGAAGGGCGCACCAATCAGGAACTAACACCTGCAGATGGGCAAACCTTTGAGACCCAAGTATCCGAGATTGGACAATTTGAACATCAAGTGATTTTGGGAGAAAATTTATGAAACGTACGCTAGGCGTTTGCTATTACCCAGAACAATGGCCTGAAGAAATCTGGGCCAACGACGCTAAGCGCATGATCGACGCTGGATTGAGTTGGGTGCGTATCGGCGAATTTTCTTGGGCGCGGATGGAACCAAAACCAGGGAAATTTGACTGGAAATGGCTAGACCGAGCAATTGAGACATTGGGCGCCGCAGGGTTAAAGGTTATTTTAGGCACCCCGACAGCAACGCCACCACGCTGGATGCTGGAAAAACATCCCGATATGCTGGCCCATGACAGCGCGGGAGTTATCCGCAAATTTGGCTCACGCCGGCATTATTGTTTCAGCCATGACGGTTATCGTGAGGAAGCACGTCGGATCGCCCGTTTAATGGTGGAGCGTTATGGTAAAAATCCCCATATTGCTGCTTGGCAAACTGATAATGAATATGACTGTCACGACACCGCAACTAGCTATTCTCCCCATGCGCTTAAAGGCTTTCAGGATTGGTGCGCCCAACGCTATCAATCTCCCAATGCGCTAAACTCTGCCTGGGGCAATATATTTTGGTCAATGGAATACGAAAGTTTTGAACAGCTTGAGTTACCCAATCAAACAGTCACTGACCCAAATCCCAGCCATGTTTTAGCCTTTCGTCGATTCACCTCTGACCAGGTGGTTTTATTTAACCGCGTGCAATGCGATGAAATTCGCAAACACTCCCAAGCCCCAGTCATCCATAATTTCATGGGGAGGATCACATCATTTGACCACTATGATGTTGGGGCGGATTTGGATATTTCCTCTTGGGATAGCTACCCCTTAGGATTCTTACTTGATCGGGTTGGGGCCACAGAAGATCACCAGATGTATTTCCTGCGCCAAGGTGATCCAGATTTTCAAGCTTTCCATCACGACCTCTACCGCGCAACATCCAACGGGCGATGGTGGATAATGGAGCAACAACCTGGACCAGTAAATTGGGCCCCCTGGAACCCTGCACCCTTGCCAGGCATGCCACGCCTTTGGGCTTGGGAGGCCTTCGCGCATGGCGCGGAAACGGTCTGTTATTTCCGCTGGCGTCAAGCACCGTTTGCACAGGAGCAGATGCATGCAGGCCTATTGCAGCCCAACTCAACCGCGGCGCCAGCTTTAGGTGATGCTGCCCAGGTTGCTGAAGAATTGGCTGAGCTTCCCGATGTAGGTACAGCTGATGCTCAGGTAGCTTTGGTGTTTGACTACGACAGCGCCTATGCCTGGGAGACACAACCACAGGGTAAAGATTTTGATTATTTCCAACTGGTGTTTGACTGCTACCGCCAGTTGCGCAGGGCCGGATGGTCAGTAGATGTGGTCCCCAAAACAGTGGACCCATCTGTCTATAAAATCACATTTGCGCCTGGACTTCTGACTATTCCTGCAAGCCTTTCCGGCGGAGTGATTGTCACCGGTCCACGGGCGGGCTCTAAAACTGATGAGCTGACCATACCCGAGGGTATGATCCCTCAGATTACTGGGCTTGAGACAAAAGTCACCCATGTAGAAAGCCTACCGCCTTTTGCCCCAATGTCGCTATCAGGTGGTGGTGCTTTTGAGAAATGGCGTGAAGCGATTGAAACTGAAGACACAGTGATCTTGCGCCTTGAAGATGGCGCACCCGCCGCTGTGCGCGCAGGCGATATGATCTATCTCGCAGGCTGGCCGGATCCCAGTCTTTGGCGGCGTCTTCTGATCCAATTGGCGCAGGAGCAAGACCTGCCTAACATGGACCTGCCCCAAGACATTCGAATTCGCGACACTCAGACACATAGGTTTTGGTTTAACTATGGTCCGAAAGCGATCACATGGAATGATATAATGCTGCCTGCCGCTGGCGTACATTGGGAACCTCTATGATAAAAATTATCCCTTTTGGGACCACCAAAGATGGCTGCGATGTCAGTCAAATCGGCATTAGCTCAGATCTGCTAGCTATAAAAATATTAACCTTCGGTGGCGTACTAAATGATGTCCAGTTAAACGGGGTCCCTTGGCCTTTAACCTTGGGCAGTTCAGAGCTTGCAGCTTACGAGGGAAAAATGAGTAGCTTTGGCTCGTTGATGGGTCCGGTAATCAATCGGATCAAAGGTTGTTCTGCCGAAATCGATGGAAAGGTATTTTCTTTTGAGAAACACCATTCCGGCGATCTCACTCAACATTCAGGCAGTACTGGCATGCATCGGCAAGTCTGGAGCATTGCGGACCACGGGTCAGATTATGTGGTTCTGAAATTGGCTCTGGAAGATGGCTTGGGGGGTTTTCCCGGCAACAGAGAGATTGAGTTGCGCTATACTGTACATAAGACGACGATCAGCATGACAGTAAATGCCACAACTGACGCGCCCACACCCTTCAATCCAGCCAATCACTCCTATTGGTCACTGGATCCAACGGTTGGCTTTTCAGGGCAAACTTTTCAGATGGACGCTGATCACTACAGCGAGCCAGATGAAAACCTGATGCCTACTGGCCAAATTTTGCCAGTTGAAGGCAGTCCCTATGACTTTCGCCGCGGGGCCGTAATGGCCGGCGACAACTCACAATTTTTCGACCTCAACCTCTGTATAGCTTCGCAAAAACGCCCCCTTACAACGGTAGCGACTCTGACCGGAACCCAGGGAGTGCGGATGGAGATGGCGACCACGGAGTGTGGGGTGCAACTCTACGATGGCGGCACCATCCACGCGCCGGACTACAACACTCACCACGACGCGCCCTATGGCCCCTATGCCGCTCCAGCGTTAGAGGCGCAAAGCTGGCCAGGATCACTTGCTCACGCCCATTTTCCCAATATCATTTTACGCCCCGGCGCCCAATATGAGCAAATCACCAGCTGGACCTTTTCAACGGAAGGTCTAGGGTAAACCCAAGTTTCTGGAAAGTTTGCCTCATGCCTGACATCTCGATCGATCCACTCACCAAAAACGCTTTTGCAGCCTTTGGTGATATCATCACTCTGAAGGATGCCCCAGACAATCTCATCAATCAGGGCCTGTGCGGGCGGCATCACGATTTGGCAGCACTAGATTTTGGGCCAGATGGCCGCGCTGGCATCAGCCTGTTTAATGCCACACCGCGCAGCCTCCCCTATCGCTTGGAATTGGTTGAGCGCCATCCGGAAGGCTCACAGGCCTTTTTACCAATGAACCAAAACCCTTTTTTAGTGATTGTGGCTCCTGATGAAGAAGGAACGCCAGGCAGACCCATGGCATTTCACACTGCTCCAGGCCAAGGAATAAATTTTAATCGCAACGTTTGGCACGGTGTTTTGACACCTTTGTTCGCACCCGGCTTATTTGCTGTCGTGGACCGGATAGGCACTAGCAAAAATTTAGAAGAATATTGGTTTGAAACCCCCTTTACGGTCTCAGGAGATTTGAAATGAAAGATATACAAGAGTTAAAAGAACTGAACGCCAAACAACTCTGGCACCCAATGGGTCACCCAGGTGATTTGCAGTCTAACGCTCCAACTATCATTGACCGGGCCGAAGGAGTGCGCATCATCGATTTGGACGGACATGAAGCTATTGATGCAGTTGGCGGCCTGTGGTGTGCTAATCTTGGTTATTCCAATGATGTAGTGAAACAAGCGATTGCAGATCAGCTTTTCAAACTGCCCTACTATTCTGCCTTCGCTGGAACCAGTAACGCGCCAGCAATTGAAGCAGCTGAAACAGTCATTAACTTCTTCAAACAAGACGGCATGGCGAGAGCATTTTTTACCTCTGGCGGCTCTGACTCTGTGGAGACTGCAATGCGCATGGCCCGGCAATATCATCGTCTAAGGGGCCAGCCTCAACGTATTAAATATCTCAGCCTCAAGAAGGGCTATCACGGCACACATTTTGGGGGGGCATCTGTTAACGGAAATCAGAGGTTCAGAACTGCGTATGAGCCATTGCTACCAGGCTGCTTCCATCTCCCCTCACCCTATGGATACCGCAATCCCTTTAATGAAAGCGACCCAGCAAAGCTAGCTCAGATGATAGCACAAGCGATGGAAGATGAGATTATGTTCCAAGATCCCTCAACTATTGCTGCGTTCATTATGGAGCCAATTCAAGGGGCAGGCGGCGTAATTGTGCCTGATGCTTCCTTCATGAAATTGGCCCGCGATATTTGTGACAAACACGGAATTCTTATGATCTCTGATGAGGTGATCACGGGCTTTGGCCGGACTGGCGATTGGTCTGGCGCGCGCCATTGGGCAGTTCAGCCAGACATGATGACCGTAGCAAAGGGGATCACCTCAGCCTATTTTCCAGTAGGGGCAACATTAGTTAACTCTAAAGTTGCAGAAACTTTTGAGAGTGATCAATCTGGTGAAGGTGCTATCTGGCATGGATACACTTACTCAGCTCATCCTGTTGGTATGGCTGCGGTCAATGCCTGTGTAAGTGAGACTTTACGTTTAGACCTCAAATCCAATGCAGCAGCACGCGGCGCGCAACTTTATGACGGCTTGAAAGCCCTTCAATCCGAGTTTGATATCATTGGAGATGTGCGCGGTGGGCATGGGTTGATGGCCGCGATTGAACTTGTTTCAGACAGAACAACCAAAGCACCTCTCGAGATGGGCACCATCAAACGGGTGCACAAGGCCACCTATCAGGCGGGAACCATGGTGCGGATTGGCGGTAATAATTTGCTGATGTCACCACCGTTGATTCTAACCGACAGCGATGTTGGTAAAATCTTGACAGATCTGCGCAGCGGTCTTTCCACAATTTAAGAAACTGGGTTTGCTGATATTTTAATTAGCCAACAGCAGCGCGAATTTCTCTAATATTAGCACCGTACGGAGACGGATTAGAAACTGACCCACCTTTAAATACCGCAGATCCTGCCACGAGCACATCGGCACCAGCGCGCACGAGACTAGGTGCTGTTTGTGCGGTGACGCCACCATCAATCTCAATATGAATGGGTCGATCACCAATCATAGAGCGTAACTCTGCTACTTTATCCTCTAGAGGAATAAACGACTGGCCCCCAAAACCTGGGTTAACAGTCATCACACAAACCAAATCAGTGATATCAAGTATATCTGCTACAGCGCTTGCAGGCGTCCCAGGATTTAGTGCAACACCAGCTTTTACTCCATTTGCTCGAATCGACTGTAACGTCCGATGAATATGTGGCCCCGCTTCAACGTGAGCGGTAATAATATCTGCGCCAGATTCTGCAAACGCTTCAATGTAAGGATCCACGGGCGCAATCATCAAGTGTACGTCCATTACCGTCGAAATGTGCGGTCGAATAGAAGAACAAGTATTTGGGCCAAAGGTAATATTGGGAACAAAATGCCCATCCATCACGTCAACGTGTATCCAATCGGCACCTTGCGCCTCAACGCAGCGTATCTCTTCACCAAAATTAGAAAAATCCGCTGCTAAAATTGATGGTGCAATTTTCACTGATCTATCAAAAGACATGGCGTTACCTCTAAGTCATTATTTTGCAAATATCCTGCTCGATCGTATTTGTCACGCGCTACAATACTTGAATTAGCGAGAAAACCCATGCACATAAGTCAGATGGAACAGCTCTCTAAATCAATTGCGCATTTGCCGCTAACAATTGAACCCCGAAATGTCGGAATGAAACTCGATCTTGATTGGGCACTCGCATTGCAGGCAAATACATCTGCAATTGAGCGGAGATGCAGTAGCTTTCCTGGTCGAAGGTCAATAAAAAAGGAGCACCAAGCTGCATGGCTAGCACGCTCAGTTTCCTGCATTGATCTCACTACACTTTCTGGTGATGACACGGCAGGAAGAGTAAGGCGTATATGTGCAAAGGCTCGACAGCCAGTAAGGCAAGATATTCTTAATCGTATTGGCCTACCAAATCTAAAAACCGGCGCTGTTTGTGTTTACCATGATATGGTTGGTTTTGCTGTTGAAGCACTTAAAGGCACTGACATTCCTGTGGCTGCGGTTAGCACTGGCTTTCCAGCAGGTCTTTCTCCACTACGTTTGCGGATTGAAGAAATCCACGAAAGTGTGAAGGCTGGTGCCTCTGAAATTGATATCGTGATTTCACGACGCCATGTTCTAACACAAAACTGGCAAGCACTTTATGATGAAGTGGCGGCCTTCCGTGACGCCTGCGGGGACGCCCATGTTAAAGCAATTTTGGCTACTGGCGAATTAGGAAGCCTGCGCAATGTCGGGCGGGCTAGTTTGATTTGCATGATGGCAGGGGCTGATTTTATTAAAACCTCGACCGGCAAAGAAAGTATAAACGCGACCTTACCAGTTACCTTGGTTATGTTGCGCGCCATTCGTGCCTACTATGATCGAACTGGGTTCCGCGTCGGCTATAAGCCTGCTGGCGGTATATCAAAGGCCAAAGATGCCATTATTTACTTAGCATTGGTTAAAGAGGAGTTGGGAAACCGGTGGCTACGTCCAGATCTTTTTCGTTTTGGAGCCTCCTCACTTTTAGGTGATATTGAGCGCCAGCTTGAACATCACCTGACCGGTGCCTATTCTGCAAATCACCGCCACCCAATTGGATAATCCTATGAGCATTGAAACTATTTTTGACACAATGGATTACGGCACCGCCCCCGAGGACCGAGGCCCAGCTCTCCAGTGGATTAAAAATCATGGAGGAATTGCAGGCCCTTATATTAACGGAAAGTGGGGCCCGTTTCGTGATGATTTGACCGTTTGCAATCCAGCTACAGGTGAAAAACTTTCAGGCATGACGCAGACATCGGCCAAGGAAGTAGCTGAAGCTGTAAAATGTGCACGAGCGGCCCAACCATCATGGGAGGCCTTGGGAGGGCCAGCGCGTGCCAAGGTTTTATATGCCATTGCACGTATAATGCAAAAACACGCTCGGCTCTTAGCTGTTATGGAATCACTAGATAATGGCAAACCAATCCGCGAAAGCCGTGATATTGATATCCCCCTTGCCATTCGACATTTTTACCATCACGCAGGCCACGCCCAATTAATGAAAACCGCTCTACCCGATCGAAAGGCCTTAGGTGTTTGCGGTCAAATAATTCCATGGAATTTTCCATTGTTGATGTTGGCGTGGAAAATTGCGCCAGCCTTAGCCATGGGCAATACGGTAGTTTTAAAACCAGCAGAATATACTCCAATGACTGCTATACTCTTTGCAGATATCTGCTCACAGGCCGAAGTGCCTCCAGGCGTAGTAAATATAATCACAGGAGATGGTAGTACTGGTGAGTCTCTAGTAGAATCTGACGTAGATAAAATTGCTTTTACTGGCTCCACTGCAGTGGGACGAAAAATTCAAGATTCAGTCGCGACTAACGGCAAGTCTCTCACTTTGGAGTTAGGAGGGAAATCTCCATATATCGTTTTTGATGATGCCGATATTGACAGCGCAATTGAGGGTTTAGTTGACGCCATTTGGTTCAATCAAGGCCAAGTATGCTGTGCAGGTTCTCGGCTTTTAGTTCATGAAGCTATTGCTGAAGATTTCCACAGCCGCTTGAAGGTACGGATGGACAAACTGCGGATAGGCGACCCACTCGATAAATCAATTGACGTGGGCGCAATCGTAGATCCTATCCAGTTATTACAAATAAAAAAACTTGTCGCAGCTAATGATGCTGGTGAAACATATCATGCCAATATTACTGTACCCGACGGTTGTTACTATCCGCCTACTCTCATAACAGGGCTTCACCCTTCTGATACATTGATGCAGGAAGAAATTTTTGGCCCTGTTTTAGTGTCTACTACATTTAGGACGCCCAGTGAGGCAATTGAGGTGGCCAACAACACAAGATATGGGCTAGCGGCGACACTTTGGACTGAAAACATAAATCTAGCACTAGAGATTGCTCCAAAGTTAGTGGCTGGAGTGGTTTGGGTAAATGCAACTAATCTATTTGACGCCGCCGCAGGTTTTGGTGGGCTGCGTGAAAGTGGCTTTGGCCGTGAAGGCGGTTGGGAAGGTTTACAAGCGTATACAAAGACCACTAACCCTGCAGTACCCGCGAAAGCCGTTGCAGCTTTCAAGGGAACTAGTGCGGGTTCTGATCCAGTTGACCGGACTGCAAAGCTCTACATTGGGGGCAAACAAGCACGGCCTGACGGAGGATACAGTCAGTCAATATATGCTCCCAAAGGTCAATTTTTAGGACATGTGCCAATAGCTAACCGCAAGGATGTTCGAAACGCAGTACAGGCCCAAACAGTATGCGCTTGGGGAAAGAGCTCAGGACACCTAAGGGCACAAATTTTGTATTATGTAGCGGAAAACCTCTCTGCCCGCAGAGAGAGCTTTGCCAAACGAATTGATGAGATGTGTGGTGGAAACGCTGGCCTCGAGGAGGTCAAAGACGCCATAGATATATTATTTTGCTATGCTGCTTGGGCAGATAAATTTGAAGGACGAGCTAAGTCAGTGCCAATTCGTGGCATAGCTTTAGCAATGCGTGAACCAGTCGGACGCATTGCGGCACTCTGCCCAGATGCGACACCACTATTGGGACTTGTTGCACCAA
>Ga0209632_10003800_pt1 | contig 13608 bp, 17 predicted proteins | sample COG_10_FD_184754 | JGI IMG/M metagenome (GOLD analysis project Ga0209632, IMG submission 184754) | Pelagic Microbial community sample from North Sea - COGITO 998_met_10 (SPAdes) (version 2) | ecosystem: Environmental > Aquatic > Marine > Neritic zone/Coastal water | place: Helgoland, sampling...
TCTTGGATATACTGTTTCTATCATTCATATCTCTTTCAATATCTTCATAATTTTTCTTTATATAATCAATAATATTGTTTTCTATTGCCCATTTGAAAAAATTCAATTGTCCAATGGTCGTTTCCATATGACTATTTTCATTATATGGAATAGTTATTCTTTCCCATCTACAAAATGGGTCAAATCGCTTTTTAGAATATGCTTTTAATTTTAATTTATAATCATTATACACCTTAAACCGAGTATTTAATGTTTGTCCATTTCGTTGAATCGGTATCTCATATACAGTATAAAACTTTTTAGCATAATTTGTAACAAACCAATCAACAATACGCAATGATATCTTGGATTCACCATTAATAATATTCATCATTTCATCCAATTTTGCTTTATCTTTATAAAAACTCATTAAACAATTCATTAAAAGGGCATTTTGGGTATGTAAATTCGTTTCAGAATATGTTCTTAAAGACATTTTATAAATGTAATGAAAACGTTATATTTATATTTGTTTTTGTTGATTTGTTTTTATAAATAAGTATATTATATAATGGAACACTATATTTATGCTTGTTTAGCTACTTTAGTCGTTTCTTTTCATTTATTTTCATTGAAATTATTGTCTTTATATAAAGATTATTTTTACGAAATATTTGTTATTATGATTATTACTATGATATTATCGCGCTATTTCATCTATTTGGCCATGAGTAAAACATCGAATCCAACAGATATTCATATCATTTTGAATTGTTCCATTTTTATTACTTTATTATTAAGCTATTTTTATTTAAAAGTGAATATTGATATACTTAAATATATTGTTGGAATCGTTTTTGTAGGTATTGGTTTATCTATTGTTCATTATGCATAAATTCTTTATATATATTATATGAAATTCATTGATAATAATATATATAAACTCTCTTTCATCGGACTCATTACAGGCATTGTTGCTTCTTTTGTCGGCGGTGGTGCTGAAATATTAATAGTTCCTCTTTTGGTTTATTTGAATGTAATTAGCGATTACAAAGAAGCCATAGGTACATCATTGGCCTCTCTGCTGCTACCCATCGGTATTGTAGCCGTTTATTTCTATAATAAACAAAATTGTGAAAAACAATGCATTAAATGGAACTATGCATTGACTATTTCTTTGTTTTTTATAATAGGTACATTCGCATCTTATTTTAGTAGTTCGCTTGATAGTAAATTATTGAAAATTATTTTCGCCGTAATAATGGTCGTTTTGGGTGGTTTTATCTTATATGAAGAATTGCATTAATACGTACATAACATGTACATATTAACTAATTAAATATGAAAAATACCATAAAAAACAAAATGCTTAATTGGAGTAAGCAACACCCGCCATACCAGACATCACACGAAGGACGTTGTAAGATGTGGCGTAAACACGGACCTTAGCAGTGGCTGTTCCACCGACAGTGGCGGAGGAAAGAACAAGCTGAAGGGTGGCGTTATCAATTCTGGAGAAGTTGCAACTTCCAGATGGTTGGTGCTCCTCAGGTCTAAGGGCGAAGGAGTAGACGTTGATACCAGAGTCAGGGGCACGGGTGTGATGTTGGAAAGGCTGAACAACATCGAAGTAAGAACCTTCACGCTCAGAGAATCTGTCTTGGCCGTTAAGTTGAAGCTTAGCGGTGACGACAGGGTTCTCTCCCCAACAATGCATATCAAGGGCAGTCTCGGCAAGGACGAATGTACCGGCATCAGAGACGTAAGAACCCTCTTCAGCAGGAGCAGTCTGTCCGAAAGAACCTCCCCAGCTCTGTGTGACCTCACCCTCAGTAGCACTCATGGATCCAGGGTCTTGGAATAGACCACCAGTAGTGATGAAGGCGTTAGCACCAGATGTCTCAGCAGGTCCACCGAAGGCATGAACGGCGTTAGGAAGAGCATCAATAGCATCAGTGTAGTTGAAAGGCTGGGCACCAAGGGTCTTGTAAAGGACTTGACCACCTTCAAGGGAAGCACAGTAATCAACGTTAGCATCAGGCTGAACAACCCAAACAAGTTCCTTACATGGGTGGTTGAAGTTCAACTTAATCTTGTTGGAAGAAGAACCGACAGATTCATCACCAGTGAATTGAAGTTGCTCAATCAAATACTCATGAGGGTTCTGGGCCATCTTTCTACGCTCATCAGTATCAAGGAAGATATAGTCGATGTAGAGAGAAGCAGCAACAAGGGATTGCTGGTAAGCAGTGGAAACAGATTGTGTTCCGGAACCAGCAGCAAGGCTCTTCACAGCCCACAAGCACTCACCAATAGGTCTGAAATCAATGTTGATCTTGACCTCGTGGTACTGAAGGGCAATAAGAGGAAGGGCAAGTCCTGGGTTTCTGCAAAACCAGAAAAGAAGAGGAATGTAAAGAGTGGTCTCAGGAAGTGTCTTTCTAGGAGCACACACCTGGGAAGGTCCACCAGTGGAGGAACAAGGACCAGAGACATCAGCGAAAGAAGGATCGGTGATGTAGGTCAATTGAGTGGTATTACCAATCATTTGGAAATAACCTCTCTGTTGCTCACCAGACATGGTAAGTTGGTTCCAGATGTGCATCCAGTCACCATATTGACGGTCGATTCTCTGACCACCAATCTCAACCTCAACCTGGGCAATCAATTGCTCTCCAGGGAAATCTAACCAACGGGCATAAACAGATCCACTGTCGTTCATGGATTGGTTGATTTCAGGAAGTGTTACCTGAAGGTAAGTTCTGTAGCAAAGATCACCATTTCTGCTGATGGTACAGGTGACTCTTCGTCCGAAATCGGCTTGACCAGAGAATGTCTGTTCAATTGACTCCATTGCGAAGTTGGTGTGACGTCTGTAGGACACCTTCCAAAAGGTGATTTCAGGGGTTCCGGTAAGGAAAACATCTTGGGCGCCATAGGCGACGAGTTGCATCAAAGCTCCAGCCATTTTTCTATATAACCTTGTTGTAGAAAAAAATTTCGGGAATTAATTAAAAATATAAAATAAATCAAACCATGATTTTACAGAAATTATAACTATTGTTACCTATTTTAATGCATTTTTTATTGATTTTTATAATTTAATAATTAAATATTTATATTATTATTTTGCTAAATATAATTGGGTACAAATGATTTATAACCTTTGAATTGTTTCATTTTTTATTTTTAAATATTGATAACTATTTTTTTGAAATTATCCTAAAGTGTTTTATTTGTTGCTAAAAGCATAATGGCTAAACAATATGAATCATTTTATTTTTTTTAAAATCACAAAAAATAAAATATTGTTTTTATCACCCTGTAGAGGGTTATAAATTTATAATAAAAAATTAGGTATGCTGTAATATATTCATATCGAAGTTGTCTTTTATAAAGTTTTCTAAATAATTTTCATTGAATACTTCTTTTTTTCCTTCGTGTTTTTTTGTAAAAGTATATTGATTGTCTTTTTTCTTAACCGTCCATCCATTTTCTAAAGCATTTGTTATAAATACCATTATTTTTAATTGTTTTTCATTATAGCTTTCTTGTTCATTATTAATATATAGATTGGTTTCAGACATATAAAATTGTTGCACACTTAATATTTTGCTTTTTTCTTTATTGTTTTACGTTTTTTTGCCTTTTTGGTTTTTGTTTTCTTTCTATGTTTTCAAATTTTATTTACTTTTATATGGACGTCTTTTGCGGGTTGCTTGTTTTCCACCTCCTATACCGAAATTGATTCTTGAGTTTTTAATAAAACAATCTAAAATACTTGTACATTCCCTTGTTCCTGTTGTATTTGAATTTATATATTCTTCTACTAATGTCGCATTATTAAACATTGAAAGTGTACGATTATATTGCTTTTTGAACTGTATTATTAATTTAATAATATCGACATTCGGTCTTCTCGCTGTTCCGCTTATAATACCTCTCTTTCCTTCTAGCTCATCTAGTTTAACAGGTCGAACAATTATAAAATTTCTCATATTTGCTGTAAACATTTAAGGAGTTGTACCTAGACGGTTTATATCCCGTACAAAATTGGTTGTGAAAGATTTTATATAAGAATTTAATGTAGTATTTCTAATTTCGTTCAATTTTGTGTGCAACTTTATCATATTTTCGAAAATATTGGTGAAAATATCTTCCATAGTTGTAGCCATTATAACATATACCAATATTTATTTGTTAATTTAAAAACAATTACTAAAGAAAATACATAGAAATATAAATCAATTATTATAAAAATGAGCAAATCTGCTAAAAACGCTCAAATTAAACAAATTACTTCACTAGATGAAAAACATAATGAAATGTTGGAAAAATTTCATCATAACAACAGTTTTAAAATACCAAAATTGAAAAAAGAAATAACATTATTAAAAGAAGAAAAAATGAATTATTCAAAATCCGAAATAGATAAAATCTTGGACATTGAAGATAGTATAAAAGAAAAGAAAAGAGAAATCAAACTATTGGAAAATGAAAAAAATATATACTTATTGGACAATTCAAAATATATTTTCGATTATTTTGAGTCCAAGAAACAAATATCATCGGGTGACCAAGGACAAAATATAAAGGTTTTAAATTCCTTTTTTAAAATAAAATCTACAATAAAGGATGTGAATACCGATAAATATATACAGTCCAAGAAAATGTATCAAGAATACTGGAGAAATGTAAATAATGAATTTACAAATCCACAAGATTATATTATGTCTTGTGATGTATGTACATTATGTGGGAAAGGTGAAATGGTACCTCAAGATGAAGAAGGTATTATGATTTGTAATAATCAAAATTGCGGCCAATTTATCACATATATTGTAGATAGTTCAAAACCAAATAATAAAGACCCACCTAATGAAGTATCTTATACGGCTTATATAAGGCTCAATCATTTCAAAGAAATATTATCGCAATTTCAGGCTAAAGAAACCACTCAAATTCCAGAAGAAGTCATTGATGCTATTAAAGCGCGAATAAAAAAAGAGCGAATAACAGACATGAAACAAATAAATTACGACAAAATGCGCGAAATTTTGCGGAAACTTGGACTCAATAAATATTTCGAACACATTCAATATATTAATTCCATTTTCGGTGTAAAACCCCCCATTATGAACGAAGAGTTACATGAGACTTTATGTGTGCTGTTTATTGAAATCCAAAAGCCATGGGCCGTACATTGTCCGGCAAATCGAACCAATTTCTTCAATTATACGTATACACTTTATCAATTATGCAAACTCTTGGACCAGACACAATATTTACCTTATATACCCATGATGAAAGACCGTGAAAAACAACTGGAACAAGATATGATATGGAAAAAAGTTTGCGGAGAACTTGATTGGGAATTCTTCCCAACTGTATAAAATAATTTGTTATAGTATAATAAATTATGTATTCTATATTATTTCATGTCTCTGGTATTGCTATAGTGGAAATATGCTTTTATTTCTATTATATTGGACCCATGGAAACCGTTATTTTTGAAAATAAAGTGAAAAAAATGATAAATGAACCGTTTAATACTATACCATTATTATCTTCAGACTACAATTATTTGGAAAGATATTTTTCCGTAAATAATCAAACCGATATATTGATTGAAGACCGAAACGAAGCGGTTAAAAAACGCGAAAAACAAAATAATAATTTATTTATTGAAATTATTTTATATTGGACACTGTTGTGTACAATAGCCTGTTTAAGTTTTATTGCCCATTATATTTATAAAAGATATGGAAATACTAGATTCACAGATACTTCTGTGCATAGTGAACAAGGAATCGAATTGGAAAATATTCCTTTATATAGAATATCAACTCAAAGTAACGAAAGTTTAGAAATAACAATTTGTACAGAAGAACGAAAGAAGGTGTCCAAGAAAATCCTATATTATTTTTTCTTTGGATGTTCTATTTTGGGATTCCAATATTTCTTTTTCCAAAATATTGTACTAAAATATGACCCCCTTTCCACTGAAGAAGTGAAATATATTTTATACACAAATGTAGAACACGAATTATTTGAAGAAGGTATTATCGATTTGTAAAAAAACAAAATATATAGTCTTTTTACAAATATAATGTTGTTTATAGGACCCCCCTTTGGTAATTATCTTGAATTACCCAAAACAAAATCCATTTTGGGTAGCTTTACGTTGGAAAAACGCGATGGTTTGTTCCTTCAAATCGTCAAAACATTACGATATTCATTTTCTTACGGAGGATGGGTAAATAAAATTGGATTACGTAATAAAGGTATCGATTGGGCGATTCAACATCATAACCCCGAAAAAATATACAGTATAGCGATTTTACATGAAAACGAAATACCTAAATTAGTTGATAAAATTCCAAAACATATGGATATTGAATTAAATGTTAGTTGTCCAAATGCTGAAAAATCCATGGTAAATATTGGTTTAAGTCAATTTCTTAATAAAGAGCGAAAATATTGTATTATTAAATTATCTCCAAAAGTTGAATCGAAAAATATTGATGCTTTTTATCAACAAGGCTTTAGACAATTTCATTGTAGCAATACAATTCCTATAAAAGAGGGAGGTTTAAGTGGTACTTCATTAATTCCTTATACAAGCAAATTAGTGAAATATATTCATAATAAATACCCGGACTGTGAAATCATAGCAGGTGGAGGTGTCCAAGATTACACGACTTTTCAATATTATAAAAGTTTAGGCGCTTCACATGTATGCGCTTCAACAGTATTTTTCCATCCATTTAAAGTTGCTAGACTTTATTATCAATATTTCACTAAGTAAAGGCATTTTGTAAATAATATAAAAATCCTTTGAAAGGTGGAGATTGTCCTCTGCAACTTGGTTTTCCAAATATAAATGTGATATAATCGAATTTTTTACCATATTCTTCTTTCTTTGCTCCCATATATATTAAAAATCCGAAAAGGGTTGATATTATTATTTTTAATCCTATTATTTTTTTAGATTGAACTAAATATTCAGGACTTTCATACACTTTGTTATCTTTCTCATAAACTGTCTTTTCAGTTTTCTCATATAAAAAGATTAAATACATAATAGCAGCCAATCCAAAAGTGATTAACCAAAAAATATAATAATTCTTGGACATTAAAATAAACCAAAAATATAAAATGAATGAAGTTACCAAAAAATCACTAAATTTTCCAATACCTGTTTCAATAAAATGAAGTTCAGGGATTGCGGAAATAGAGAAAAACAATAATGTGAAAAATCCAAGAACATGTTTTAATAATATATTGTTGTTAAACAATTCTTGGACTTTACATGGAAATAATTGTCCCAAAAAGTTTCCGCATATGATAAGAACCAATATAAATACAGCAATCACATTTTCTAACTTATTCCCAACGTCAATAAGCTCCATATATTATAGAATAATATATTATATGGATAGTATTAAACAAGTACATATTACTTTTGTTCGACATGGTACAACTATATATAACGAACAAGACCGTGTTCAAGGGAATTCAGATATTCCATTGTCCAAGAAAGGCAAAGAAGATATACAACATATACATTTAAATAATATATATGATGCGTGTTATCATAGCCCTTTAAGTCGGTCTAGAGAAACTTTATTCGGAATTATGGAAAAAAACAAAATGTATAATCAGACTATTTTAGAAAGTTCACTTATTACAGAACGTGCCTATGGGATTTTCGAAGGATTAACAAAAAGAGAAATCCAAGAGACATACCCATTATATGAAACGTGGCTCACTAATGAAAATGCAAAACACCATACTATCGAAACAATCGAAAATGTTATTTTACGCATACGAGAATTTATTTCTAAAATAATTTCCTTTCATTTTAAAAATATATTAGCCGTCACTCATTCGGGATTTCTATACGCATTGTACAAATACATCACAAACAGTCCTTTACATTTAAAACCTCAAGATATACCTGTCTCTTTCCCAAATGGATGTGCAGTAGGACTTACTGTTTATGTTCACTTTGATAAAATGGTTCTATTATTAACAATTGATGACCAACAATTCGAAAAAACAGTTATAGTATAAAATTATTAGTCAACACTGACTGTTGTAATAATGTTTTTATAGCAGGTAATGTATCATCAGGTACGTTTTGGACCTGTGTAAAATAGTCATTTACATCACTATCGCCAAATATATTGTTTTTTTCATATTTATTGGTTGTTTTTTCGAATTTTTTCATTAAAAGATTACTATGTAAATTTTTATTTATGTTTTTCTTTAAAACTGTAGTCATAATAATGAAACTCATCTTGGACAATGCACTCGTACTTTGGTGACGATGTTCACGACTAAATAAATCAACTTGACCCATTGCATTTAAACCGTACTTTTGCAAAATTTCAATCAAAATATTCAATTCTACTCCATAACCACTTGTATATTCGACATTTTCTAAAAGTTCACGATAACCACCATATTCTCCTCCTAAAGGTTGAATAAATCCGGCTAATTCAGGATAAAATAAATTCAGCAAAGGTCGAGCACATAATTCTGTTACACGACCACCTTCATTCGATTTTCGTACATTTTCACCAATGATTAATGGGCGCTCATAATATCCTTTGATGAATTTTATTTTTTTTGTTAATAATGGCCCAATAAGTCCATAAATCATATGGACATCAAAATTGCGAATATCAGTATCACAATAAAGGACAATTGAACCTGATGAATAATATAAACCTTTCCATAATTGATTCCCCTTTCCTTTTTTATGTTTTAATCTTGGTAATATTTCACTCTCATTAATTACTTGCAAAATATCGTATTTTTTACAAAGTTTCTGAACAATAGAAACAGTATTGTCTGTAGACCCACCATCAATTACAATGATTTCATCAATGATTTTAAATTCTTCATTCAATGTATCTAAAATTTTTGTTACTATGAATTCAATCGTTTGCTCCTCATTTAAAGTAGGTAACACTAATGAAATGGTCTCTTCTTTTTTACTCAAATACAATTGCGACAAATCGGAAAAATCATTACATTTGTACGTATTTGATACTAACCATTTATTCACTGTTTCTAAATGTTGAGGTTCTTGATTCATCTCTTGGACTTCTTCATAATTACTCATCTTCTAAAACAATTATAAATATATAAATATATTAAAGATTTATTATATTACTAATACAATGAATTATTATATTTTAACCTTTTGCCTTTTAATAATTAAAAATACTTCATGTTTTCAATTATTTATGAATATTCCTAAAAATACCCAATGGAAGAGTCTTCAATTTACTTTGAAAGAACGTGCTCGGAATTGGTTTATTAATAATGCTGTTAAAAAAGGTATACCATGGAACGAGTTAACAAGTAATTATAAAAAGGATTATGCGAAAATCGATTCTTTCAAATATTTCAAAGAAAAAAAACTCAAATATCCCGATTATTATTTAATGCCTTTTCATGGATATGATGAAGGAAATATGAATTGGGATGCTGCTAATGAAGCGGAATCAGCCACACTCAGTATCGCAGCAGGATATTGGAAAAATATGGACCCATATGTTGCTCAAGAATGGATGCGACAAAATATTACCGAAAATATTATGACTTATATTGAGGATATTAATGGAATATATGAATTTTCACCCAATAAAATTTTGGATATTGGTTGTTCAATCGGTATTTCAACAGAATATATGCTAAAAGCTTTTCCAAAATCGAAAATGTTTGGAATCGATTTGAGCCCTTATTTTATTGGGGTAGCCTCATATCGTTCTCAAGAAAAAGATTTAGACATTCAATATTTTCATGAAAATGCAGAAAATAGTTCTTTCACAAATGATTTTTTCGATATTATTGTTTGTAATTTCTTATTACATGAACTGCCCGAAGATGCAGCTAAAAATATTTTGAATGAAGCATATCGGATGTTGTCTGAAAATGGAATTCTAGCCATTATTGATATGGACCCAGACTATTTGGACAAACAATTAGATAATAATTTGTTTAGAAAATGGGCGTTTGAGGCAACTGAACCACATATTTATAATTATTATAAACGAAATATGTCCAAAATGATACATAATTCAGGCTTCAAAAGAATACGTAAAATGAAAAACGACCCATTAAATTCAATATGGCTGGGTGTTAAACGTAATGAAACTTATATTTTAGAACATTGATATGGTATTTACGTTCACTATAATGAAAAAATCCATATATAAAATGTATATGATTGATATTGTTCCCTTTGCAATTGTAGCAGGATATTCATTAGTTGTAGCCTTAGTATTAAAATTTCGAAGAGGAATAGAAATGGATAAAGACGTCCGAGATAGTATTTATTTAATCCGTTAATATATGAGCAGACCTATACATATTGATATTGACCCAGATGAATTATCAGATGATTCGATGAGTTCGTCTTGTAGCACGTTAACAATAAGTCCTACAAAAGTCCCAGTAGCATCACGAATCAGACAAGTCGCTTCTGATGTTATACCATTTGATTATAATGATAACACGTCTTTATTATCAAGAACTTCTTTAGATTCGACGGAATCATTTTCAAATCAAAAAAACAATAAATATTTCATTTTCGTTATTTTTACCAATATATTTCTCTTTTTCCTATTTTCATTACTGGATAAACGAAGTGTGGGAACTATGAACCCAAACATCGAACCTCTCTTTTTCAGAACCATTTCCAATTATCCAGAATGTGCCGATAAACGCCATGAATTGTGGCGATTGTTTACCTATTCCTTCGTACATGGCGATTTTTTACATTTATTTGGAAACTCTATAGGATTATATGTTGTCGCATTTACAATGGACCGATTCCAAAGCGTTTTTAAATTATATGTTATATATTTCCTTTCCGTCGCAAATGGCTGTTTTAGTTTTTATTTGACGGACCCTTATTCCGTATTGATTGGAGCAAGTGGTGGAGTATATGGTCTGTTTGGGGCCCATGTTGCTAATTATCTTTATAATAGTGACCGAATGTTGGATTTCGAACTTTTAACAACGCGAATTTTCCATATTTTCTTCATATTATGTGATATTATTCCTTTTTTCTCATTTCGAGCAAAAAATGTCGCTTATCAGGTCCATTATTTTTGCACTTTACTTGGATTTTTAACAGGACTCATTATTTTCAAAATAAGGAAACTTACCTCTTTTAAAAAATATATCCGTTTAGGGTCTTTGGTCGTATTATGTTATGTACACGCATTGCTTCTGTTTAATTATATTTTTAATTATCCATCTATAAAAAGTTTCAATTATTTTCAATTTACAAATATTAAATCATGTTGTTATGAAAAATTAATAAACAATCATACATGTACTATACAAGAATATAATTATATATAATATGTGGAATCATAAAATTGTTAATTATAAAAAATATTATGGAAAAAATGTTGCTATTGTTTATAAATATGCTACAGATGAACCATCTCATTATATTTTTGGTAAATTAAAGTGTATTTATGAACCCATCCATGATATTCAATATACAGAATTAACTATTTCTGTTGATGATTATCTAAATCATGTTTCTGTAATATGTAGCAATTTGATTGAAAATGTATATTTAGATAAAACAAAAACTACACATGAAAGTTTTTATAAAATCTTACCGCTATTGAACAAAAAAATAAATCGAGATTGTATTTATTCTATTTTTCAATTCATTAAAAAAGATTATGAAGAAATATAAGGATAAAACAATATAAATTTTTATTTAATATATTTTATATATTAAATATGCCTTCTAAAAAAGAAATAGAAAAAGCTTTGAAAAAAGAAATAGAAATACAAACTGTTGAAGATAAAATGAAAGAAGATGCTTCTTGGGAAGTGGGTGTTAACAAACGTGAAAAGGCAAAAACACAAAAAGAAATTCAAAAACAAGAGGAAAAATTAATGAAGAATCAAAAATTGGCTGAACTTATTGAAGAAGAAGCAGCTAATTTAAAAAATATTCCTAGACCTAAAACAAGCTATGGAAGAAAAAGGGATTTAGGATTTCTTGATGAAACTTTAAAAAATGCACCAAAAACAAAAGCTGAAAAAGAAAAAGAACACAAGGAAAAGGAAAAAGAACGACGTAAACAAGAAGATTTACGTAAACAATTGGAAAAACAAGAACGTGAAAAAAAGCAAGAAAAAGAAGATTATTTATTGAGCAAACAAAATATTGTTAGACAAGAATTGACTATTAATACACAAATTGAACCCATGTATGATGAAGATGCTATATATGCTACAGGTGTAGACAATGCAATTGATGCTTTTAAGGTGACTAGTATTAAACAAACAAGAAAAAATGCATTTATGAAATTTTATAATAAACATTTAGAAGATTTAAAAGAAAAATGTCCACAATTAAAATTAAGTAAATATAAAGAACGCATTGAGAAAATGTGGAAAGTGAGTAATGAAAATCCAGATAATAAAATATAAATTACATTCAAATGTACGTACTAATATTTTACGTTTACAAATTTAGGCAACATATTGATAAATTTATAATAAATAAAATATCATATATATATATATAATATATGGATATGGAAATAGATAACCCAAACATACACACAAAAAAAGTATCAGGAGATGAAGTGATGGACTTTCTTGATTATGTTATGAAAAACAATCAGTTCGTTCCAGAGACAGAGGCAATTGACGAAGTACTGGGAATAAAGCGTGGTGTTACAACCAGATCAGGTTACCGTGGTCAAGGATTGCCCCTACAAATTTTAGTAAACGGAAAACCTGAGGACCAAACAGCACATAATTTTGAGCAGCAAACAGCGGTCAACCCTCATCTGGGGGTTCAGTATGGTGGTAATAACTGTACAGCTCTTGATAAAGTAATTACAACAGCAGTCATAGGAGGTGTGTGTGCGTATAGAGGTCAGGAAGGTCTGACCGCCGCCATTGAATACGGAAACTTAGTAATTAAATCTACTGATATTTTTTTAAAAGGGTTAGGTTTAGACGCGGCTGATATCGCAAGTAGAGGATCGGGTGCAGTAGTAACAGCTATTTCTTCATTAATTATAGCAATCTTTGGGAGAGCTCAGATGTTATACCGTACACTTGAAGCTGCAGCTTTTGCTCTCACAGAGAATGTTATTACTGTAGAGCAATTTACGAAAGTTGTTACAGATGTTATATTTGCGAATCCTTTGGTTTTACTTTTCGGTGGCACTACTATCTACCAAAATGCCGGCACTATATACGCGTATTTAGTAAATATAAAAACTAAAGTCAGTGATGCAGCACAAGCAACTGTAAATGCAATTCCCACCTTTCTGAAGTACATTTTTGAGTATATATGTTCAATGATAGGTATAATGAGAATCACTATGGCTGAAGCGATACAGCAAATAGTTGCTGGTGGTGTTGATATAACGGTGACACTTACGGAAGCGACTAGGAGAATAGTAGACGGATGGAATATGTCTGATGCAGGTCAGAATATAGCTAATGCTCTTGGTGTAGATCCTAGTTTATTGAACATTATAAACCCAGTTAATACTTCTACTACTGCTGTTTCGTCTATAGACCCTGCTCATCTTGGCCTAGCAGGAGTACATGCAACCGCGC
>Ga0209632_10003804_pt1 | contig 13602 bp, 13 predicted proteins | sample COG_10_FD_184754 | JGI IMG/M metagenome (GOLD analysis project Ga0209632, IMG submission 184754) | Pelagic Microbial community sample from North Sea - COGITO 998_met_10 (SPAdes) (version 2) | ecosystem: Environmental > Aquatic > Marine > Neritic zone/Coastal water | place: Helgoland, sampling...
TATAAAAGAGATCATAATCAGCAGAATATTTATACTTTATATTATAATACCCTACTTTTTTGTGAGATTTTTTTCTTATAAAAAAACCAACTGAATGAGTTGAATAAAATCCAAAGCTCCATTTAATCTTTTCTGGATGATAACCGTGTAATAATTTATATTTATAAACACTACCAAACAAAAAATCTATTTTTGAATATTTTGTAAAATACTTACTAACAATTCTTAAAGCATCTTTATAGTAAATATCATCTGAATTTAAGATTCCAATTATATTTCCTGAAGATTTTTTTATCCCCTTATTCATAGCATCATACAACCCTTTATCTTTCTCGCTTATAAAATATTTAATTTTTTTTCTATGCTTGTGTATAATATCAAGTGTCCTGTCTGTAGATCCGCCATCTATTATAATATGTTCATAATTTTTATAAGATTGATTGTGCATACTTAAAATATTTTTTTCTAAATATTTTTCTGAATTTTTAGTAACAGTTATTATGCTTATTTTTTGCTTTTTCATTAATTGAATTAATTTAATTATATTTTTTAATTATTTTATAATATTCATTACAATTAATTTCTTTGTCAAATCTCTTTAAGTATTTAATAGCTAAATTAGCCTTTTTTATTAGTTTTTTTCTATTAAAATTAAAATTTTTTATTTCTGTATATAGCTTTTTATAATCTCCAACTGAATATAAAGATCCCAACTTACCATTCATTAAAATTTCATTTGGTCCAGTTGCACAATTGGAAGAAATTATTGGTATATTAGATTGTTGCGCTTCAATCAAAACATTTGGTAGGCCCTCATATTTAGATGACAGAATGAATACATCTGCTTTGGGCATAAACTTATGTCCATCAGGCTTATATCCTAATAATTGGACTTCCTTTTTTAAATTATTTTTATTTATATATTCTTTTAAATTTTTATATTTGTCGCCACCACCAACTATATTTGCAGTGAATTTTATCTTATCTTTTTTTAATAAATCTAAAGCTCTTAACAAAGTTAGGTGATCTTTTTGATCTGTAAGTCTCCCAATGGTTAATATATTAAGATTTTTTTTAATTTTTTTATCAGTTTTTTTTATCTTATATTTAGAAATTAGTGGATTATAAATAAATTTAGAATTAATGTTCAATTGTTTTTTTAGAAGCCTTTTAAATTTTTTGCTATTAACTATTATTTGATCTGCTGATTTATAGATTATTTTAAAAAAAATCCTTTGAAAATTATTATGGATATATTTGTTTGGAGAGGTATTTAATCTTAATAACAGTTTATATTCATAAATTTTTGCAATTATTGATGCTACTAAATTTGCTTGAAAAGAAAACAACAAATAATCTTTTTTTTTGAAGTTGTTAGTTATTAGAAAGAAGCAATATATAGTTTTTAGTAATCTTGATTTATTATTCCAAAATTTATTTTTAGGGCAAACTATGTGAATTTTTTTATCTAATTTTTTTTTAAAATTATTATTTGCTGTAACAAGATATATTTTATCAATTTTTTTAATCAAATAATTACATATAATGAATAGGTTTTTTTCAACACCTGCATTTTCTATTGAGGGTATAAATATAATAAGCTTTTTCATTTATAATCTACTTTTTTAATATAGGTTTTAGATTTTTCATAAAACATCTACCAATGATTATATAAATTAAGTAAAATAAATTTTGTCCATTTCTATATCTAATGATTATTTCATTAATTAATTTTGAAAAAAAACTATGTCTTGAGGAAAAACCACTATCACCAAGGTCACCAAAAATTTCATTGCTTTTTGTATTTACTCCACTCATATTTTTTTTTATTATAATCTTATATAAAAGATCGTAATCTGCTTGAATCTTATATCTTGTATCTAATAGTCCTACCCTTTTTAGAGACTTCAACTTAATAAAAAAACCAACAACAGAAGATGGAATAATGTTAAACTGCCTCACAATATCTTTTGGCCTAAATCCCGCATAAATTTTATTATCTTTTTTTACCGTACCGCAAATAAAATCTTTTTTTGGGTATAGATATATATATTTAATTAAAGTTTTTATGGCATTTGGATATAAAATGTTCGATGAATCAACTATTCCCACATACTCACCACTTGCCAATTGGAAACCTTTATTCCATGCATCCCACATGCCATTATCTTTTTCACTTATCCAAATGTCAATATCTTGATCATATCTTTTTAAAATTTTTAAAGTGTCTTTTCCTGAGTTACCATCAATTACAATTAGTTCTAAATTTTCATAATTCTGTTTCAATATTGATATAATTGCATTCTCTAAATCTGCACATTTAAAGTTTGGCATAACTATTGAAATTAAAGGTTTAGCTTTAATATTATCTTTAAAATAACCTCTAAATCTTAACCCTCCACAATAAAGTGGTTTTTTTTTCTTTAAATAAAATTTTTTTGTTTCAAATTTTTCTTTTGTAGAGATTTTTCTTTTATATTTTTTGAGATATGTTCTTGTTTGACCAAGTTTATTTTTAATTTTTATCAATTTTATATTATTTAATTTTTTTTATTACTTAAGTTTTTCACGTACCATTCTATAGTATCACTTAAACCCTCGTAGATAGATATTTTTGGCTTCCAGCCTAATTTTTTTAAAAGTGTATTGTCAAGTATTTTTCTTTTTGTACCATCTGGATATTTTTTATTAAATTTTAACTTAAATTTTCCTAAAGTTAACTTGGCTATAATTTCCCCAAATTGCTTTATGGTAAATTCTTGACCTGATCCAACATTAATTAAACAATTTTTTCTCAAAAATTTATCAAAGTTTTTATCTTCTGAAATTTTTTTATTCAAAATGAAAAATATTGCTGATGCTAAATCTTCTACATGCATTATTTCTCTTTTAGGCTTTCCAGAGCCCCATATCTCAACAGTTTTATTTTTATTCATTTTTGCATTATTAAATTTTTTGATCAATGCAGGTACAAAGTGACTTTTTTTTGAGTCAAAGTTATCATTTGGACCGTATAAATTACATGGCATTAATGTAAAATAATTAGTGTTATACTGCTCATTGTAAAATTGACATGCTTTCAATCCTACAATTTTAGCTAAGGCATAAGCTTCGTTTGTTTTTTCTAGTTCACTAGATAATAGATACTTTTCTTTAATCGGTTGTTTTGCGTTTTTAGGATAAATGCAAGAACTTCCAAGATTTACAAAATGTTTAATCTTATTATTATATGCAGACTTAATTAGATTAGCTTGTATATAAATATTTTCATATAAAAATTCCGTGGGGTATGTTGAGTTTGCGAGTATGCCACCAACTTTACCTGCACAGTTTATTATAATATCAGGTTTATTCTTTTTAATAAATTGACTAACTTTATTTTCAACTTGTAGATCCAGTTGTTTTCTTGTTGCTGTTATTATTTTTTTTACATTATTTGTAATTAAATAATTTTTTAGTGCAGTTCCAACCATGCCATTATGTCCAGCTATAAAAATCTTATAATTTTTTAATTGATTAATCATATTTTGCTAATAAAAACCTTATTTATAATTTAATATTTATATTAAAATAAATTTCAAATATCTAATTAAAATTAATTATTTTCTAAAATCAGGTTGGTAATATTATCATTAATCGTTATAACGCATAAGGGATCATGAAAAGTTGCTTAAATAATAAATGTACAGGTGAAATCATATTATTATATGATTATGGTAATAATAGTGACCTTGCCGAATTAAATGTTGATTGCACACAACCAACAAAACAGTTTTTAAAACCAAAAATTTATATTTGTAAAAAATGTGAATTAAAATTTTCTGAATTAGCTATTGAAGTGTCTCAAAATGTTATTGAAAATAAATACAAAGATGTTGTGGACCATGTTTATATTAGTGAAATTCTATATAAACAAAAATATTTTTCAAACCTTTTTAAAAAAATTTCAAACTGTCTTGATAAGAATAAATCTGTTTTAGAGGTTGGGTCTTACTATGGTGTATTTGGAAATATAATTAAACCTAATGTTAAAAGTTACTCTGGATTAGAGCTCTCAAAACATGGATGTGATTATTCAAGTCAGAATTATAATTTAAAAGTTTTTAATGAAACATTGGAGAACCACGCCAAAAGAAAAATTAAATATGATGTTGTCATCATGGCAGATGTTATTGAACATTTTTCTGATCCATTTACGATCATAGAACTTATTGATGAAATTCTCAATGAAGGTGGTTTGTTAATTTTTACGACCTTTAACATGGATTCTTTTTATGCAAAAATTACAGGTAGAAATTACCACTGGATATTACCTTTTCATTTATTTTATTTTTCCAACAAAACACTGAGGTCAATTTGTTTTGAAAGAAATCTTGAAATTTTTAAAATTTCAAATGATACTCGAACTGTAAGCGTTTACTATTTACTAGGAAAGCTGGAAAAAATATTTCCTAAATTAAGATTAATATTTCTATCTATTAAAAAAATTAAAATTTTTAATAATCTCAATATTAACGTAAATTTATTTGACTTAAATATCTATTATGCAAAAAAAATATCTAAACAGCATAATAGTGATTAGATGATGTATTTTTATTTTTTAAAAACCACATTTACTGTATATAAATAGAATTCTTATGAGAATAAAAAGGTGTAGAATTTGTTCGGGAAAGAAACTATCTAACTTATTTAGTTTAGGAAAATTAAATTTTACAGGCAAGTTTACTAAAAATTTTAAAACAACTGTTCCAAAAGCAGAAGTTGCTCTTGTCATGTGTTCTAATTGTAAATTGGTGCAGCTTAATCAAAATTTTAACCCCCATTATCTATACGGTAAAGACTATGGGTACCGGACAGGTATTAATTTCACAATGACGAATCACGTTAAGAACATAGTTAAAACGTTAACAAATAAGTTAAAATTTAAAAAGGGTGACGCTGTATTAGATATAGCTAGTAATGATGGAACATTATTAAATTTTTATAATAGGAATATATATACTGTCGGGATTGACCCTTTAATTAATAAATTTAAATCTCAATACAGATCAATAAATGCAAAAGTTCCTAACTTCTTTAGTCATAAATCACTAATTAATAAAAAAATTAATAAAAAGTTTAAGGCGATAACAGCACTATCTATGTTCTATGATTTACCTAATCCCAATCAATTTTTACTAGATATAAAAAAAATACTTACGACAGACGGAGTTTTCATTCTTGAGCAAGTAGATTTATTATCTATTGTCAAAGAGCAACTATTTGACACTATTTGTCATGAACATTTAGAATATTACTCTTCTAAAATTATAATAGATATCACAAAAAATAATAATTTGAGAGTTTTCGATTTAAAAAAAAATGATATTAATGGTGGAAGCATCACATATTATATTTGTCACAAGAAAGCAAAATTTAAAACAAATTTAAAAACAATTAACAATATTGTAAAAGAAGAGAACAGACTTAAGTTGGAAAAAATAAGCACTTATAAAAAACTTGAAAAAAATATTTTAAAACAAAAAACTAAACTTATCTCGTTAATTAAAAAAATTATTAAAGATGGTAAGATAATTCATGGATATGGGGCCTCAACAAAAGGTAATGTGTTACTACAATATTTTAAAATTACAAATAAGTTTATAAAGTATATAGCAGATAGAAATCCAAAAAAATCTGGATTTTACACACCAGGTACAAAAATAAAAATCATAACAGAGGAAAAATCTAGAAAAATTAAACCTGACTACTATTTAGTTTTGCCTTGGCACTTTAAAAAAGAAATACTCCAAAGGGAGAAAATGATTATGAGAAGTGGAACAAAACTAATTTTTCCTTTACCCAAATTAGAAATAAAATAAATTGTGAAAAGACTAATTATAATACCAGTTTATAATGAAGTAAAAAATATAAAACAATTATTTTTAAGAATAAGGAAAACTTTCAATTCAGATTTATTATATATCAATGATAATTCTACAGATGGTACTACAAAAGAAATAAATAATTTAGTTAACAAATACAAAAATGTTTACCATATAAAAAGATCTGGCAAATTAGGAGTTGGTTCAGCACATAAAACAGGAATTAAATGGGGTTATAAAAAAAAATATGACTTAATAATTACTATGGATGGTGACGGGACACACCATCCAAAGTATCTAAATAAAATTTTGAATAATTCAGATAAATATGATCTTGTTTTAACTAATAGGTTTCTTAATAAAGATTCTTTAAAAACTTGGCCATTAATAAGAGTATTCTTAACACACACAAGTCACCTGCTTTTAAAGATTACTCTGGGACTTGAGTATGATACTTCTGGAGCATTTAGACTGTTCAATACCAAGAAAATAAAATTAAAAGATCTTTTGTGGGCTAAGGATAATGATTATGTTTATTTTTGGAAAAGCATTTTTTATTTAAAACAAAAAAAATATAATATAGGAGAAATCCCAATTATATTACCAAACAGGCTGACTGGAAGTTCTAAAATGACTGTATGGCATATAATAAAAGCACTTTTATCACTTTTTAGATTTTCATTATTAAAGGTTTTTAAAAGAAATTAATTATAACTAAATTTTATAAAATACTTTTTCATATTGTTTAACGTGTGAGGATACAGAGTATCTTTTAATATTTCTTCTAGCTATTAAAAGTTTCTTATTTAAGCTACTAGGATTTTCAAAAAATAATGTTATTTTTTTTGAAAGTTCCACAAAGTCATTTACTGGAAACAAATCTCCACCTTTTCCATTTAATAGAATTTCATTCATTCCCCCTCGGCAATTTGAACAAATTACTGGAATATTATGATTTATAGCCTCAACAACTGCATTTGGAAATCCCTCAAAAAAAGATGCGTTTATAAATAGATCTGATTTATCATAATATTCTGTGGTGTTTTTTTTAAATCCTATTAATTTAATTTTTTTTCTAAGGTGAAGAGCATTTATTAAATTCTTTAAATTTTTTTTTTCTGGACCATCACCAAGTATTTGCATGGTAAAATTTTTAATTTGTAGATTATGTAGAGCCTTTATTATTGTTATATAGCCTTTTTCTTTATTAAGCCTTCCAACAGCTATTAACTTGAGGATTTTTCTATTTTTTTTCTTTTTTTTACTAATTATAGATATGAACGAAGGTGAAGGAATATTAACAACTCGAGTTTTACACAGCTTAGATAAATCTTTTTTTCCACTCTTTGAATTTGAAATTATCAAATCTGCTTTTCTATAAAAAACCTTAACTAAAAAATAAATTAGCAAGTTTTTAGAATAAGTTATAATATTGTCAAATATTAAAAGCTCTGAAATATCTGTTCTTTCGATTCCAATTATTTTTATTTTTTTTAAGGACCTTAAAAATATTATACTAAATATGTTGGCGTGATGATGTGCTGAAATAAATATATTTTTATCTGCTTTATTTTTTAAGATTTTTTTTACAATTAAATAAATCTTAAACATTGCACTTAATACATTTTTAGACTCCAGCTCATAAATTTTACAGCCAATCTTTTTTAGGTTAGCTTTATGTGAGTTTTTTCCTAATGAAATGATATTGATTTTATATCTTTTTTTATTTAGTTTATTGCATAGTCTAAAAGTTGAATTGCCTGCACCATTTAATGTAAAGCTAGGTAAAAAAAAGATTAAATTAAACATTTATTTAAAATTAAAGATCACAAATAAGAAATTATCCATCTTCTATATTATAAAATTAAATCTAATACATTTGGTAAAATTAGTGAGAATTTTATTCATTTAATATATACTTATATATATCAATTTTTACTCTTGCCGAAAGAAAAACAAATAACAATATGAAGAAATTTATAATTAAAAAATTTAATAGTATTGGTTATCAGCTTAGCACATAAATATAGTGTCTCTGATATACTAAATTCTCTAAACTATAAAATCTAAAGTAAGATTAAAATACTATTAAAAAAGCATATACTTATGACCCTTTTTACTTTTCACAGACTAGATATCTAAAATTTTTTTAATCTGCAAATAATGATGAAATTTTGTAAATTTTTTAGAATACATTTTACTTTTTATTAGTTTTGTTTTTAAATCTTGTTTTGAGCTTCTAAAAAAATTATCAAATTCCTCAATGAAATTTTCTTTATCATTGTTATTAAATAAAAAACCACCTAACCCCCCTTGCAATATTTCTGTAGGTCCATTTGGGCAGTTGCTAGATATGATTGGTATATTCAAATATGATGCTTCTAACAAAACAAATCCTGGATCTTCCCACAATGAAGGTAAAATAAAACATTCGGCTTTTTTTAAATACTTATAAACATTTTCTTTGTGTCCCAATAGATTTACGGACTCAGATAACTTTAAATCGTTTATGATAAACTCTAATTTTTTACGCTCTTCACCTTCACCTAGGATTAATAAATGATATTGCGGATATTTCTTTATCAACAAAGCAAAAGTATTCAATAAGAAAGAAAAATTTTTCTGCTTGGTAAGTCTCCCAATACCAATAATTATTTTTTTTTTATCTAAATTTAGTATTATCTTTTCTTTTTTTTTTTTTATAATTTCTTTAGGAGATAACACTGGGTCATAAAGCATAATTAGCTTATTTTGACTAAACATTTTTAATAATCTAAATTTTTCAAAAGTTGCTATTGTTGGACAACTCACTTTGTAAATATTTTTTTTGAAAAATGTCCAATAAATTCTTCTAAATAGATTTAACTTTGGAAGACCTGATATTCTAATAATTAATTTTGTTTTATTGTGCAAAAAACTCATTACAGTCAGTGGCAATGATACTATTAAATGTGCAACCAAGTAATCTGGCTCATTCTTTTTTAATAATTTCAAAAGTTTAAAAAAACTAAAACAAAAAATAAAAAGTTGCGTGAATCTACTTTTTAAAAAACCACCCTTAGGAAGTTTATCAATAAGACTTTGATTGTATAATTTTATTATATTAATATTTTTAGTTTTTTTTTTGACTTTCCCCCATTCGCCAACCGAATCTATAATTGATATTTCTATATTTTTTTTACTATAAGTTTTTATTGACTCAATAGATTTAACGACCGATGAAATAGTAGCAATATTTGATAAAAAAGGTGCCCAATAATAAATTTTCATCAAATATCTAATTAATTGAATTTCTACCTTTTAATGTTTATTTTTACTTTACCAAAAATTATTCTTGATAATAACCCTTCATAACTGCATAAGTTTTTTTTAATCCTCTTTCAATATCATATTTTGGTTCCCAGCCTGTAATTTTTTTTATTTGAGATATATCTGTTACAAATTCCATGGGGCCAGAAACTTTTTTATTTTCTGAAACGATTTCTTTTCCAGATATACTTGAAATTATTTTACACATATCTTTAATTGAAGACATCTTTCCTGAACCTAAATTAATTGTTCCTTGAAAATTAGAGTCAATTAATTTCAATACTGCATCAGCCGCGTCCTCTGTAAAAATGAAATCTCGTTTAGGTTCATCATTCCATATGCTTACATTTTCTTTTTCAAAAATATCTTGCATAATTGTTGGAACGAGATCAGGTCTTTTAAGTTTAGTATAGCCATATATGTTACTTAATCGCACAATTATGGAAGGTATTGATTTTCCAAAGTATTTAACTATTTGCTCTGATAAATACTTACTAAATACATACTTATTTATATAAGGGTCAATGTCTTGTGACTCGTCAACAGGTAAGACTAATTTTTTTTGGTCATACAAAAGAATTGTTGTGAAACACATAAACTTTTTTATTTTTCTTTTTATGAAATAAGATAACGCTTTATTAAGAGGATAAACATTTAAATCGATTCCCATATTAACACTTAAGTTAATTTCATGGTGATTAGAGCTTCCTACTAAAAATATCACTTTGTCAAAGTCTATGCCATCTAGTTTTTCTATTTCGTCTAAACTATCTAATTGTATGTGTTGGTTTTTACACTCCTGGGGGGGTAAAGTTCTTCCAACAGAAATAATTTCTGGATTTTTTAATAATATAACTGGGCCAAAAAAACCACTCCCACCAAATAATATTGTTTTAGTCATTTTCTGAGATCCTTTTTTGATAAATTTCTTTAATTCCCTCTTCTAGCTTTATGGGTAAAAATTTTGGAAAATATTTTTTCAGTTTTGATATTTCTATATCTTTTCTCATTTGACCATTGGGTTTAGTTTTATCATATATTATAGAAATATCTTCTGCATCACACACTCTTAAGGCAATTTTTGCGATCGCATCTATAGTATAATTTTCTTCAGTAGCTACGTTCATATTGTGATATTTATTATTCATGATCATCATTTTTATGATATTTGCCACATCTTTTGCATGCATAAACTGCCTAAATGGTTTTCCATCACCAAATAGAGTAATAGTTTTTTCACAATTTTTTTTTGCATTGATTAATTTTTCAATCAAAGCACCTACAAAGTGACCTTTTATAGGATCAAATTTATCAAATTCACCGTATAAATTGCAGGGTATTAAGTAGTTATATTTTGTTTCGTGTTTTTTATTGTACATGTCAATTTGAATTGCCATGCATCTTTTTGCATACGAATACGAAAATAAATCTTCATGTGGTGCACCAATTAATAATTTATCTTCTTTAATTGGAAATTCATTTATCTCGTTTGGATATATGCATGAACTTAAAACTCCAGTAAAATGCTCAACATTATTTTTAAAACTTTCTCTTAATACAAATGTATTCATTAATATATTTTCTTCAAAATATCTTACTGGTTCTTGAATATTGTGATGAATACCCCCTACCAGAGCCGCTAAATGTATAACGGTAGTAGGTTTAATTTTTTTAAACATTAAAGATACCTCCTCTTGATTAACTAAATTGAAATCTTTAGAAGAAACATAAATTGCATCTGGTAATATCTCTTTTAGATACGTGCCAATTAATCCAGAACCACCTGTAACTAGTATGCTCATTTTATAAGTTATTTTTTAATTGCTGAAAATACATAGCCTATTGGATATATTTTTTTTGGATCAGTTTTCATAGTATAAAACAAAATTTTATCCATTATTATTACAAAAATTAGCAGTATTTGGTAAATAATTGGAAGATATTTAAAAAAACTTCTTAAAAGTGAAAAACTTGCTAAAAAGGGCCCCAACCCTATCTCATTAATTTTAACATTTGTAAATTTTTTTTCTTTTAAAATTTTTTGAAGATAAGACTTGGTAAATCTATTGTAATCATTAGGTGCGCCATGGACCCTATAAAGAAAGGGTGTTGAGCCTAATATTTTTCCTTTAGGATATAATAATAAATTCAAATTTTTAAAAGCAACATTAATCTCGCTTAAATGTTCTAAAACATTAAAAATTATTATATTTTTATATTTTTTTTTGTGGATGAGTTTTTTAATAAGATTAATCTTTATAAATGATTTATTTTTGTTATCAATATTTGAATAATATACTTTATATTTTTTAGAATCTTTATATAAGAAATTTCTTTGGATTTTATGATTTGCACCAAATTCTAAACATTTACCACTTAACTTATATTTCCTAAATTCATTTTTTTGTAAAATTCTAAGAATACTATTATTTGAAAAAAGTAATTTAATATAGTTCATCATTGACCATTTTATAAATAATCTTTTTAAATGAAGTTTTTGGTTTCCAATTTAATTTTTTTTTAGTTGAAGAAATATCCGCCTTATAACCTCGGATATCTAGTTTTCTTTTAAATTGTTTTACATTGGAAACTAAATTATTTTTATTAATTTTTTGTAATTTAAAAACTTCTTCTACAAACTCTTTAAGGGAATGCACAGTTCCGCTTCCTATGATTAGATCTTCTGCTTTTTGCTTTTGCAGCATTAGCCAAAATGCCTCTACATATTCAGGAGCCCAACCCCAATCTCTATAAATATTAATATTCCCAAGTTTTAATTTAATGTTTTTATTTTTTTTAATTTTTTTTGCTGTATCAATTATTTTTTTTGTAACAAATTCTTTTGATCTTAAGACCGACTCATGGTTAAATAATACACCTGTACAACAAAATAAATCATATTTTTCTCTATAAATTTTTGTAAGCCAATAACCTGCTGCCTTTGAAACGCCGTATGGACTTTGAGGTTCTATTTTAGATTCTAAGTGATATTTATTTTTTTTATTATCACCATAAAACTGTCCAGAACCTGAGTTAAAAACTTTAGTTTTAAGTTTATTTTTTTTTATAATTTCTAAAATGTTTAAAATTCCAATTGTATTACTTTGTAGAGATTGTTGTGGATGATCAAATGATCTTACTACCGATGAGTCTCCTGCTAAGTAATATATCTCATTAATGTGTCTATTAATTATTTTTTTACAAAATGAGTTATTTGTTGCTTCACCTTTATAAATATTAACTTTTTTAAATATTCCCAGTCGAATTAGTCTTGATAAATTTTTTTTAGACTTGTCTCTCGTAGTTCCAGTCACCTTGTAACCTTTGCCTAATAGATAAGATGCTAAATACGCTCCATCTTGGCCGCTTACACCAAAAATTAAGGCTTTTTTTTTCTTTTTTATTATTCTTTTAATTTTCACAATTTTTATTATTTAGAAAAATATAACCTAAAAATATTTAATAGGGTTCTAAATACTTCAACTTTAGGTATTTTTGACTCACCTTGTACTCTAACTTCAAATATAATTGGTATTTCTATAATTTTAAACCCTTGCTTGTTTATTTGATATATTGTTTCCATGAAAAAACTGTAACCCTTTGAGTTTATTTTTTCCATATGAAAGTCTTTCATTTTTTTTAAATTAAAAGCTCTATATGAAGATGTGAATTCAGTACACTTAAGACTTAATAAATACTTAATTAATTTATTCCCAAAAAAACTCAGCAAAAATCTGAATAGGTTTAGTTTATTTTTACCACCAGTCATATATCTTGATCCTAAAACAAAATCATTATCATAAACTTTTTCTAAAAAAGTTGGTATTTCTTCTGGATTGTGCGAAAGATCTGCATCCATAGTAATTAAATATTGATAATTATTTGATAAAGCATATTCATAAGCAAATTTATGAGCCGTATCAAGTCCAAGTTTTCCATCTCGTATGACAACTTTAAGGTTATTATTTTCCTGTTCTATCTTTTTAAGTAAAACGCCCGTCCCATCAGGGCTATTATCATCTATAATCAAAATATCTGCATATTTACAGTTATTCTTAATTCCAGCAATTAACTGTTCTATATTTTTTGCCTCATTGTATGTTGCTGTAAAAACAAGTGTTTTTTCCATTATAAATTATATCTTTATAACCATTAGGTTTATTTCATAAATTTCTGTTTAGACAAATTATATATTTTTTTACAGTTTCTTAAAGCACTCATCTTATGTGAAACAAAAATTATAGTAATATTAGAATCTATATTAAAGATATCATCAATAAATTTTTGTTCATTTTTATAATCCAATGAGCTAGTAGCCTCATCTAAAATTATTAGTTTAGGTTTTCTATAAAGAATCCTGGCTATACCCAATCTTTGTTTTTGTCCTACAGACAGATTATGCCCATGCTCTCCAACTATAGTATTAAAT
>Ga0209632_10003805_pt1 | contig 13602 bp, 18 predicted proteins | sample COG_10_FD_184754 | JGI IMG/M metagenome (GOLD analysis project Ga0209632, IMG submission 184754) | Pelagic Microbial community sample from North Sea - COGITO 998_met_10 (SPAdes) (version 2) | ecosystem: Environmental > Aquatic > Marine > Neritic zone/Coastal water | place: Helgoland, sampling...
CCTGTATGAAGATATGGAGACACACCAGCAGATATACGAGTTAAAGAAGCAGATGAATCCAGAGATAGAGGACAACCCAGAGCTTGACCAGGACGACGACTGCCTGGCATGTGGATCATAAAAAGAGACCAATGAGAGAGGCACTTGGGATAATAATACCAATAATAATCATATACCTACACTATGTGTTGGTAGTAAAAAGCAAGAAAAGATGAAGATAAATGAAAAGACACACGATATTATTTTTAAAACATTTGTATCGATATATATATTATTAGTTTTGGCACAGTCAATTATAAACATAAAATAAGACGATGAGTAAAGAAGAAATAAAGAAAAAACTATGGCCTTACTACATTAAGGAAAAATCAAATATAAGTTTTGAAAGCTATTATCAGAGGAATAAAGATAAAGTAAGAATAAGTTCGTTTAATAGGAAATTAATTTGGAAAAAATAAATATGTTAGAAAAAGAAATGTTATTGGGAATGAGTAAAGAAGAAATAAAGACATACACATACAGATGTGTAGACTGCGACGAGAGGTATAAGTTCTCTCACGTACAGACATACAAGAACTGCAATAAATGTAAATACAGAGGAGAGCTTCGGCTAAAATCTATAGAGAAAGAGGAGGTTGGAGATGAATAGCTTCCACATCTGCTACATGATAGGCGACAACCTATGCAGTGGAGAGACATTAAAGGCGTCAAGCTACCGAGACGCATTGAGAAAGTTCGGTAGGAATTGTAACATAATATACATATGCAGGTTATGAGTGGAAGTAAGGCATACAACATAACGTTCAGTTATGGAGACGAGACAGAGACATTAAAATTGATAGCGACGAGCAAGGAAAAAGCAATGAACTTCTTCAATATAATGTTTCCAGATGCAGAGATAGACGAGGTAAAGGAAAGTATAGTTAGCATCATACTTGAGGACCTGCAACCAAACTAATGTAAACAAATAAAATAAAATAAAATGATAGCACTAACTTCAATGGCGATGTTTTCAGCCATGTTCCTGATGTCCTACTGGGCATCGACAATCGAAAACACATTTATAAGGATCATACTTGTGCCGATAGGTATGGTCGGGATGATAGCATCGGCAGTAACATTCTTTTTTTCAATCTTAATTTTAATACTATGAGACAATTTATTTTAATACTGATGATGACAATATCAATCAATTCAATATGCCAAGACTACGCAGTGCCTGATGGATTTGTGTGGACAGACAAGGAGGAGTATCTATACATATCAAAGGATAAGGAGGATGCGATTCAAAAGTGCATGCAGGCATTCAGTATGTATAGCAGTATTGATGTCGAAACGATAAAGGTCTATGAGGACTCAAAGGTCCCAATATTTTGGTACTCTTTAGATAAAGATGTAAGAAATAAAGCCATGATCTTCTACTGCATAAAGTACAGAGATGGCTATGACGTTGTCGTAAAGCAGATAAAGAACAAGGACACCTACCTCTTCTCTGTAGAGGAGAATAATGGTGAGGTTATTGACCTATTCTACGCAAAACAATGAAGGCCTGGGATGACCTTGTGAAGAGCAAGGAGATGTCGATATACACGACAAGAGATAGCGAGTACTACATAGACTACGGAGTAAAGATCGAGAGGTTCGATGACGGACGTATAGAGGTAAAGAACACCATGACTAGAGGAGACATGTTCGAGGATGTAGATGAAAATATTTTAACATTCTTTAACGAAGACGGATGGATCGATGGATGTATGCATGTAAATATCAAGGTACACCAAGATAAACTACTGAAGGTCAATGACTTAATACGCATTACCATATCCAACAACAACGACAAGTTTATGGATGTGCTTAACGACAGAAGAAAAATAATCCAAAAAAAAATCAACAAATGTCGTAACAGATTAACAAAAATTTATTAATATTGTAAACCCTAATTTAATTTAATATGCACTGGAGAAATTTAATGAAAGACAACAAGTACCTAGGCTCATGGGACTTGGAAGTTAACGGAAAGTATGAGCCAAAGACAGTAACAATCGAGAAGATATACCAAGACGTATTCGTCGGACAGATGGGTAAGGAGGACAAGGTCTTCCTTATCATGAAGGAGTTCGACAAGCCGATGGTATGCAACAGATCAAACTTTAAGAGACTTGAGAAGTTCTTCGGGACGTTTGACTACAATGAGTACGTCGGCAAGCAGATAGTCATTGGAACGGAAAAGGTTCAATCGCCTCAAGGAATGGTGGACGCACTGCGTTTCTCTACCAGACCGCTGCCTAAGAAGACCAAGCAGACGCTTACGAGTGAGATGATGGACAAGGCTAAAAACGCTTTAGAGAGTGGTCGCACCACCATCAGCAAGATATCTGCGACATACGAACTGAGTAAGGAACAACTTAAAGATCTGAAAGATGTTGAGACTAAGAGCAAGTAGCTGTTCCGCACTGTTCACTGGTAGAGATGGCCTTACCGAGAAGCAGGAGGAGACGCTAAATATACTTAAGAGTAAGATAACTCTTACCGAGAAGCAGGCCATACAACGTGACGACTTGATAGAGAAGCGTGACGCACCAGTAGAACTACCAGAGGGTGCGAAGACACTGATCGAGCAGTCGATAGATGAGCAGATGTATGACTTCAAGACATCGTTCTCTACAAAGGAGACCATCAAGGGTACGAATGTTGAGGACGATTCTATAGAGCTATACAACAGGATATTCTTCACCAACCATCACAAACTCCTTGAGTTTGACGACCACTACTCGTTATCTCACGGATGCATGTCAGGTCATCCAGACATTGTAGATTGTGAAAGAAGAAAGGTGATCGATATAAAGTCGCCATGGTCCAAGAAGACCTTCCCTGCAAGGCCTCCTAAGAAAGCGGTCTATGAGTGGCAGGTAAAGATGTACCTGTACATGTTGAGCAATAAGACTGGAGAGCAGTGGAGAGATGGAGAGATCGCTTACATGCTTGTAAATACTCCAGAGGAGTTGATACCAGACAATGAGGACGACAGTCTACACTACATGGACGAACTCGCAGACAGCCTGCGTGCAACGATTGTAAAGATCGAGCTGACTGACGATGACATCAATAAGATGGAAATCCGTCTAGAGGCGGCCGAGAGGTATGCCGATGAATATGTAAATTTTTTAAAATCCAAAAACAAATAAAATGAGTAATCAATTTAAAATGACAGGTGTCGTTGAAAAGGTCTTCGACACAGAACAAGTTAATGACAAGTTCAAGAAGAGAACATTCGTGGTGAACGACATGCAGGAGAAGTATCCGCAGGTCATAAGCTTTCAGTGTGTTCAAGACAATGTGAACATTATAGACCAGATTGGCGAGGGCCAGGAGGTTGAGGTTTGCTTTAATTTAAGAGGTCGTGAATGGACATCACCACAGGGAGACATCAAGTACTTCAACACACTTGAGGCCTGGAGGATCGATGTAAAGGAGCAGGCTCCATTACAGGAATCCAAAGCGGACGATATGCCATTCTAACATTATGTTTTCATGATGAAAAGCAGTTAGAGTTCTGTTGGTTAGCTGACCATACTCAGTAAAAACTTTTCCACACCGACTGTATGGTAGTCGGTGTTTTTTTAACCAATAAAATTTAATATTATGAATAATTCAAAAAGTTTTTTTGTAAGCAGATCTTGGAAGATAATAATGAAGTACGCATACGGAGTAGGTGCCGCAGTAGTTATAATGGGTGCACTATTTAAGATCATGCACTGGCCATTCGCATCAGAGATGCTTATAGTCGGACTGAGCGTAGAGGCTCTTATTTTTTTACTATCCGTAACAGAGCCAATTCAGGTTGACAAGGACTGGTCAAGAGTTTTCCCAGAGTTGGACGATAGCTCCATAGATGAGGATAGTGTAGGCCTTTACGACATCTTAAACTCAAAAGAAAGAGGCACGCCATCTATAAATGAAATGGAGTCTATTGAACTTGAAAAGATAAGAGATTCAATATCTAATCTATCTAAAAACATAGACTCACTTTCTGCAACAATAGATACAATATCTAATGATCTTATAGAGTCATCAAGGGACTCTAAGGAGTACAAGGACTCAATGAAGTCTCTCTCTCTTAAGATCAAGAATATAAATTCTAAATACGAGTCAGTTGTTGATATTTTAAAGTCATAAATAGAATTAAAACCATTCATCATGATCACTTACTTTAAAACAATAAACGACACAGACACTCCATACCACCTAGATATAAGCAAGGCTATAGATAGGATAAGGAATGGTGCATCTAAGGATCTTATAAGTCAGGCTAGGTTAGAGAAGGACAAGGATAGCAGGAACAAGTTAAAGAAAAAACTACCTGCTATCTGCTTCTCTGGAACCTTTTCAAAGAGGCTTGACAGTGCCATAATTGAGCACAGCGGTATAATATGCCTAGACTTCGATGGGTTTAGGGACGATCAACACCTTCATGCTAAACGAATGGAACTTATTGAGGACCAGTTCACGTACTGCCTTTTTACATCACCATCTGGAGATGGGGTAAAGGTACTCGTAAGGGTCCCAAAAGATCCAAAGAACCACAAGAAGTACTTCAAGGCACTTGAGAAGCATTACGCATGCGAGGAGTTTGACACCTCGTGCAAGAACATATCCAGGGTATGTTACGAGAGCTATGATCCTGATATATTTATCAACGAACTATCTTCCGTATGGGAAGAGATGGAGAAGGATGTTGAAATAAAGACAAAGATAAAGGCAACCATAAAGATATCCGACTCAAATGAGATCGTTAGAAGGCTATCTCTTTGGTGGAACAAGAGCTACGGAATGATACAGGGTCAGAGGAATAACAACCTGTTCATCCTGGCGTCCGCACTGAATGACTTCGGTGTATCTAAGGATGACGCTCTGTCGACGCTAAACTCTTACGACTCGTCTGGAGATATGTCTTCAGAGATACCTTTGATAGTGAGCAGTGCATACAAGAACACGTCGGCACATGGATCTAAGTTTTACGAGGACATAGACAAGACGGCAGACATAGTCACCAGTATAAAGAACGGTGTGTCTATAGATGTGATCAAGAAGAGCAATGAGGACGTAGATGTCGAGGAGGTCGCCAGGTCTGTAGACATGACGGAGTTCTGGACAAAGAGTAGCAGGGGAAAGATAGACCTGGTCCCTCATCTTTTTAGGTTATTTCTTCAGGACAATGGGTTCTACAAGTACTACCCAGTCGGAAGCAACAACTTCGTATTTGTGAGGATCATAGACAACACAATATCTGACGTCAATGAGGACATGATAAAGGACTTTGTTCTTGACTATCTTCTTGGCATCAACGATATGTCTGTATACAACTTCTTCGCACTAAATACAAAGTTCTTTCAGGAGACATTCCTAAACTACGTCTCAAGGATAGAGCCAAACTTCATGGTAGACACCAGCGACGAGGCCTATCTTTACTACAATAACTGTGCCGTAAAGGTAACGAGAGAGGACGTTGAGGTTATTTCATACAGGAACCTAAACGGTCATGTATGGGAGAATCAGAAGATCGACAGAGACTTTGTTAAGTCAGACTTTGAGGACTCTGAGTTCAGGTTCTTCATCAAGAATATATCTGGAGGCAGGGATGACAGCACTAGGTCGATGGAGTCAACACTTGGATACCTGTTGCACTCACACAAGCCAGCCAGCTACTGCCCTGCGGTAATCCTTAATGACGAGATTATATCTGACAATCCTGAGGGCGGTACTGGTAAGGGTATATTTGTCAAGTCAATAAGCCACATCAAGAAGATGGTTATCATAGATGGAAAGGGATTCTCATTCCAGAAGTCTTTCCCATACCAGAGGGTACAGGTGGACACGCAGACGCTTGTCTTTGACGACGTAGCTAAGAACTTTGACTTCGAGAGGTTGTTCTCCATAATCACTGAGGGTATAACGCTTGAGAAGAAGAACAAGGACGAGATACATATACCCTTCGAATACTCTCCGAAGATTGTGATAACTACAAACTACGCAATAAAAGGGGCGGGAAATAGCTTCGAGAGGCGTAAGTGGGACCTTGAGTTTAAGCAGTACTACACTAAGAGCTTCACGCCTGAGAGTGACTTCGGTCACATGCTATTCAGTGAGTGGAGCGATATGGAGTGGGCTAGGTTTGACAACTACATGATCGACAACCTGCAGGTATACCTAAAGAACGGACTGATGGTATGCGAGTTCAGGAATCTAAAGGTGCGTAAGTTTATCGCAGAGACATGCTCAGACTTCTGGGAATGGTCAGACAGTGACGACAATCCATACACAGAGCTTGAGAGGTCAAGCTTTGGGATGGAGATGTTCAACAACTTTATAGAGCAGTACCCAGACTACGGTCCTTATGGTAAGTTTAAGCTTTCACACAGCAGGTTCTACAGATGGCTTGACAGCTATGGACAGTTTAAGTACGACGACAAGCCTGTGGTCACAAGAAAGGCTCAGGGTAAATTTGTTGAGTTCATCAAGAAGGAGGAAGAGCAAGTTAAATTAAACTTTTAAGGTATGAAGCTAAGAGAATATCAGGTCGACATCTCTAGGAGGGGTGCCGACATATTAAGCAGACTCAATATACTATGCCTTGCGATGGAGGTACGCCTTGGTAAGACATACACATCTCTTGAGGTGTGCAGTCTTGTCGGGGCTACCAAGGTTTTGTTTCTGACAAAGAAGAAGGCTATATCCTCCATACAGTCAGACTATGACACGATGTCGCCTGGTTTTGAGATCACGATCATAAACTATGAGTCCATACACAAGCTTGAGGATGTTATGTTTGATGTGGTTATATGTGACGAGTCACACACCATGTCATCATTTCCAAAGCCAAGTATACGTACAAGACAGATCAGAAAGATGCTATCAATGAATGGTGCCAAGCTGATACTGATGACTGGAACCATAACTCCTGAGAGCTATAGCCAGATATATCACCAGTTCTATGTACACCCAGACAATCCGTTTAGGTTTTACAAGAACTTCTATGCATGGGCACAGGACTATGTAAATGTATTTCAGAAGAAGATAAACAGCTTCATGGTTAATGACTACTCAAGAGGTATAGAGAGAAAGATAATGTCTTCGGTATCTCCATACATGATCTCATACACTCAGAAGGAGGCGGGATTCTCTACAGATATAGAGGAGGAGACCCTGTATGTAAGGATGCTGGACAGGACATACGCAATATGCGACAAGCTGTCTAAGGATCTCGTTGTGGAGGGAGATAAGGAGGTAATACTTGGCGAGACACCAGCGAAGTTGATGCAGAAACTTCATCAGCTTTACAGCGGAACTGTCAAGTTTGAGTCTGGCAATAGCATGACCATAGACAAGAGCAAGGCCATGTTTATACGTGACAGGTTCAAAGGGACAAAGATCGGAATATTCTATAAGTTTAAGGAGGAACTAAAGTGCCTTCAGTCTGTCTTTGGTGACAGCCTGACTACAGACCTGGATGAATTTAATTCTACAGATCAGTCGATCGCTCTGCAGATCGTTTCAGGACGTGAGGGAATATCTCTGAGGAATGCAAAGTACTTAGTATTCTACAACATAGACTTCTCTGCCGTCAGCTACTGGCAGGCCAGGGACAGGATGACCACGATGGACAGGACATTCAATAAGGTGTTCTGGATATTCAGCGAGGGAGGTATAGAGGACAAGATATACAAGGCGGTAAAGAGGAAGAAAAGTTACACTACAAATATATTTAAAAAGGATTATGACCGACAAGGAGATTGAAAAAAAAATACACAACCTCAGGGAGGAGATCGTAGATATAAACATAGAGCTAAGTAGACTCAAACACGAGAAGAGATGCCTGATGTCACGAGTTAGGTATTACGAGGACATGAGTCTTAATCAGATAGAGATAAAGTTTGACGATTGTGAAAAAGATGTTTAAACTTTTTGTTTTTTGTTTGTAGTTTGTTTATATTTGGTTCAAAGTTATGACCGAGCAAAAGATACAGGCGAAGCTGATAAAGAAACTTGAGGATGATGGATACTACGTCATAAAGCTTTCGGTGACAAACAAGCCAGGGATACCTGACCTTGTTGCGATACCAAGAGACTCAGACGCAGTATTTTACGAGGTAAAGAGGCCTGGTAAGAAGCCGAGACCTCTTCAGGTTTATAGAATAAAGGAATTAAACAGGCATGGGATTGAGGTACACGTATATGATGGAAGATCTGAATAAGTTGAGGCAGGTTAAGGACACTGTGTATACAGTTCCAAGGGTTGCTTATGATGATAGTGATTTTAACATAAATTATGAAAAAACTTTAGACTTTTATGAAAGATTAACAAATTTAATTGAAGAGACTCCAAATGATCAGGATTTGGGAAGGATGGTTAGGAATTTAATTTAAAACAAATAAAATGGTAGAGAAGGTATTAGAATTTATTGAAAGAGACAAGTTAAACAGTAAGTCAAGACTTAGAGAGCTTATACACAAGAGGGTTTACCTGTACGCATTCCTTAGGAGCAATGGATACAAGCTTCAGGAGATAGGAAAGATGTTCAACAGGGATCATGCGACCGTGATACACGGGATAAACAACTTCAAGATATTCAAGAAGACTAAGGATCCGTTATTTGATATCGACACGATGGAGTACAAGAACGCTCTTGAAGGTGATGCAGGATCTATAGACCTAAAGAGAGACATCTTTGAGGATCTAAAGTCTTGCAATCAGTTCAGGGATCTTGACGTCATAAAGAAAAGGATAGAGAATGGAATGTACTAGAGGTGTGTACTGCGTAGACATAGAGATAAATGCCAAGGCGATATCTATGAGGACAAAGATAAGACGGATACACAAGAAGTTTACATCTGTCCCTCTCGCACTTGATGATGATCTAAATCCAGTAAAGAAAGACTTCATAAACAGATTTATCGACTCAAAAGTTATAAACATGTACGATGTTAATTACTCTATAACGAACAAGAAATACCTTTCAGGTCTGTGTTACGACATATAAAATAGATATATTTATAGGCATGAGCAATATAAACTATGTAAACTCTATAATGCACGAGGTCAACGATCTGACTGACACCATATACGAGTCTCTTGTTGATAATGATACCAAGGAACTTAAGGGCAGCATACAGAGACTTATAAAGATACTTAAAGACATAGACAAGTCTCATGGAGAAGACAAGGATTTGTAACACCTGCGGGATAGAGAAAGATATATCTAACTATCATTCGGCAGGTCAAAAGAACGGAATCAAATACCGCAGGAGGAAGTGCGGATCATGCTATATGGCGGTAAAAAATAAATACAGAAAGAAAAACACAGACTGGTTTAAGGACTACAAGTCTAAGCTTAGCTGCACGTCTTGTGGATACTCAAAGGAGACCAGCGAAAGATTCACAGAGAAGGCTCTAGAGTTTCATCACCACAAGGGAGACAAGCTCTTTAACGTGAGCGAGGCTGTCTTCTTTAGCGGAAGAGAGACGCTAATGAAAGAGATCTCAAAGTGTGTGGTCCTGTGCTCCAGGTGTCATACCGAGGAGCACTATAAATCTTAAAGCCTCAAGATAGGATCTCCTGTTTCCTTTATTCTTGTATCTCTTTCCTTTGCAATTTGCTCTGCGGTTTTACCCTTTTTAATTTCTTCAATCTTAAACTTTGATGGTGATAATTTATAATCTTTTAATTTTAAATATTCTTTAGCTTCTTTTTCAGTAAGACCTCCAAAATGTTTTTTAAGAATTTCAATATCTTTAACTACATTTTTTACATCTTGACCACTATTCAGTATAAGGTAAAGCTCTCCATCCGTAGGCTCTCTCTTTATCTCCTTCTTAATCTCTGTGTACTTCTCATACTTCTCCTCGCTTATAGTTTCTTTTTTAAACTCCTTAAGTCCGTAACGTGCGATATCCCCAACATCCTTTGGAGCTAGACCAATCGCTGTCATAAACTTTCCAAATACAACGAATCCTAAATCTTCCTTATCCCTGTCAAGTATGTATCTCTTTTTCTCTTTCCTACCCCTATCGTCAACGTAATACCCGTCCTTGTAAAAGTTATAGGCATCGTTAAGATCTTTAATTGTATTTGGACCTATAGTTAAAAGTCCAAGGTCTTTCAAGAAAGCTTCATCCTCCCATACCTTTATCTCTCCCTGCTCCATTATACTCTTCCTTAGCTCTGATATTTCTTTCTTAGACATTGGATCCTCTCTGTTTAACAATCTTATCTCATTCTCTGCATCCACAGCCTTTTGAACGTCATCTTCATCTGCAAGGTTTATATCAAACATATCAATCAATTCGTTAATACCTGCATCCACAGCCATATCACCCCCAGCTGGGAATGGTGAAAGTATATCCTTTATAACGCTAGATATTGCGTACTTACCTGCGGCCCATATCTTTTTGTTAGACTCAAGAGATCCCCACTCATCCTCTTCCTTGTCATCGTCATCATCATCTCCAAACAGTCCCTTGGCCGCCATCTTGAATGCCTCCCTTATTACTGCTGACATTGTGTGGAATATTGTAAGCTCTACCATAAGTCCAGTTAAAGATTTTGCGGCAGCCTTCCTATCCTCATTTGTAACTGCCTTGTTTGCAGGATTCAAAACCCTCAAGTCTGCCATCATTCTTGCCTTTTGGTTTAGAACGAATGATGCGAATGGTGCGACAACCTTTCTAGTCATGGCAAACCTTGATCCAGATAAAAACTCTCCAGCCAGATCATTGTCCGATATATTCTGCTGCCTGTCGACCATCATCTGTGCATATTCCAATGCGTCCTGATTATACTCTCCCTGATTAAGCTCTGTACTCAGGCCTTTACGCTTCATGTACTGCTTGTAGTAGCTTATAAATGAAGACTTTGCCACGTATACATCAGGTGCCTGTAGGAATGCCTTTAGGTACATGCCTTGCAGTGAGTCAATCTTCTTCCCTATAGATCTCAATGTGTCAGATGTATTTACATCTATCTTTGAGTCTGCTGAATCTATCGCTGTCTCTGCCTCTATACCTCTGTTTGCTATAGACATCATTGATTCGTTCACCCATGTAAGATCTTCTCTTTGAGCAAAGTCAAACCTTCCTGCGTTAACAAGCGTATTCGCCATTACAGGGAATGTCTGTTTTAATGCTTGAGATACACCCCCAAGTGCCTTAGAGACTCCAAACTTAGCCACAGTGTTAAGCACCTTATTGAACTCTTTATTTCCAGTAAACTCATCCCGACCCTTCATTTTTTTAATGTACGATGCCACCCTGTCTCTGATCAAGCCAGCAGTGTCTCCAAACACCTCGTCAAAGTCAGAGGATTGAGATGCACCGTAAAACTTTTGTATCGCTGAAGCTGTGTATATATCCGTGAGAGCCTTGTCCATAGAATTAAAGTTGTCAATATCAAAGTCAAAGCTTACATATCTACCTTCAGGAAGTGCTTTAGGTCTAGTTGTCTCCATAAGAACACCAGACTTGTTTCTATCTATATGAGTCCCAGACATAAACGCCCCCGTTTTATTTGCGGCTTCCTCTACCTCTCTCCTTGATATGTCTGTCCTCTTACTTAATACCTTGTACTTGTCTGGGGTGTAGTTGGTGTCTGTCCCTAATATCGTATTGTATACAGAAAGGCTCACGTCTGCAAGGTCTGAATACTTGTCTGCCCATTGATCTGTCCACCAGTTTACAGAGGCTAGATTTTTAGCCGAAGACTTAGATTTAATTGAAGCGATATCGGTAGCAGTCATTATGCCTAACCTGTTGTACACCTCTCTGTAAACCTTGGCCTTATTTCTTTCCTTTCTTTTTTTACTTTTCTCTAGAGTCTCTATACTTTCGGCCACCAGTTTCTTTCTTCTCTCAAACTCCATCTTCTGTTCTGCCTGTGTGCCTACAATATTTCTACTCATGAACGCTACCATTCCCCTCTCGTATACGTTTTCAGCATTCATGAATGACTTGTCTCCGTCTATGAATTTTTTAGAGTACTCCTGCATGATCTTATTGTGTGCAGATGTTCTTTTAGCTTTACCGTTCATTATCTCTTGGACGCCTATCTTTTGCATGACCTTCAGGCCCCTGTTTGTACCCTGAAATATTCTATCAAAGAGGACAGGTAGACTTGTAAGTTGCCTATTCCAAAGCTCTCCCATTGCTTCAGAAAGTCCAAGTTTAGGCATCCTACCCCTGACCTTGCTCTTCATAAGCTCAACGATTGACATCTCTCCCTCGTATATACTTATAGCAGACTCTAGGCCGCTTGTTATCTCGTTTGTTATAAAGTTATCCATATACTCCACAAACTTAATAGCGTTCTTTATATCCATCTTAGATATGTCCGCCTTTATCATCCTTTTGATCATGTCCTTCTGGTGCTCTGTTATATCTATAGACTCGCCAGTGAATGGATTAACACCTCTGCCTATCATGTCTTTTGCTATGGCTGTCATCACGCCAAATCTCTTCTGTATGAATGACAAGATCTCCTTCTCCTTACCCTCTACAACTTCATTGCCTTCTATAGCGTTCACTATCTCTCTGATCTCTTCTATAGACATGTCTTCAGTTAGTCCGAGTTCTTGATACTTGGCAATCATCTCCTTCTTGAGTATCTTGTTCTGGTTTGCTATAGCCTCATCATAAAAGTCAGACATCTCTGCAAGGTTTGCGGCCTGACTGAAGTCTACCTCAAGTCCCTTTATCCTTGATGCCCTAAGGGCTTCATACATCTGATCAGCGTACTCTATATATGCATCTATATCCTCATCATAAAAGTCAGACATCTCTGCAAGGTTTGCGGCCTGACTGAAGTCTACCTCAAGTCCCTTTATCCTTGATGCCCTAAGGGCTTCATACATCTGATCAGCGTACTCTATGTATGCATCTATATCCTCAACCATCTGAGGGTCTATGTCTGCAAACTTTTTACCCATAGAGATAACCTCAGCCTGGTTGTCTCTTCTAAGATTCTTCTTAATCTTTCTCCTTAGAGATATTGCTTCTTGAAATTTCTGTGCGTACTCGGCATTTTCAAACACCTTCTGAGCGTACTCCACAAACCTGTTCACAATCACCTCGTTCTCTAGGTTTATCTTGCTGGCTCTTTCGACAAGAATTGCGGCCTGCTTTGACGTCATGATACCACCCTTCACCATAGACTTAACAAGAGCACCAAGCTCCTTACGTCTTGTGTTTATGTCCTTCTTAGCCAGTCTTGCTGACCTGTTCCATTCCTTGATCTGCTTCTTGTACTCAGCCATCTGATCTAATGTGACGGTAATCTTTGTACGTTTCTGTTGACCCAGTATCTTTCTTGTGGACGGACCTTTTTTACTTTTAATTCCGAAGTTTTCTTTTATATCCCTTACAGCCTCATCTCTCTGAATATCTGTAGCAGACTTATACCAGTCATTCTTTCTAAGGTCAGCTATGGCAGACTTTATTGCCTGAGATCTTGTGTTACCCCTCTCTGCTGAGAGTTCAAACTTCATAAGTGCTCTCTGTATAGCTTCCTCCATGTTCGCATCACCCTTCTGCTTACGCTTCTTAAACATGCCAAA
>Ga0209632_10003806_pt1 | contig 13601 bp, 13 predicted proteins | sample COG_10_FD_184754 | JGI IMG/M metagenome (GOLD analysis project Ga0209632, IMG submission 184754) | Pelagic Microbial community sample from North Sea - COGITO 998_met_10 (SPAdes) (version 2) | ecosystem: Environmental > Aquatic > Marine > Neritic zone/Coastal water | place: Helgoland, sampling...
AAGCAAGAGTGTCAGCGCTCAATGAAGAGCTCGCCGCCACCCACTCAGCCCGTATTAAAGAGCTAACCGCAAAAGAGCAGCTAGCCGCAAAACTGTCCTCTCTTATGGACGCATTGCCCGGCGGCGTAGTCGTCATGGATGCCCAGCAACAGATTAAAGAAGTTAACCCTGTCGCCATCGCCTTGCTAGGAGAGAATCCTGTCGGTGCAAGTTGGCAGCAAACAATAGCCTTGGTCAGTAAAGGCCAGAGCAGCCTAGAAGGCGAGCTCACCTGTTTAGATGGCAGACGAATATCCATCAGCAGCAGTAGTTATGGTGATCAGGGCGATACTATAGTCCTGCTCACCGATGTGTCTGAGAATCACCGGCTCAACAGTCTAATCAACAGAGAAGAACGTTTAGCTGCCTTGGGCGAAATGGCGGCACGACTGGCACATCAACTGCGGACACCTCTTAGCTGTGCCATTCTTTATCTTTCCCACCCTGCCCTGAAACAGAAAGATGACAGTTCTCTAATTAGCGGCAAAATTCTAAACCGACTGCAGCAGATAGAGCGGCTAATCGATGGCATGCTGTCTTATATCAGGGGCGATCTCCATAGTGGCTCACAATTTTCCATCACCGACCTGGTGACAGAGGTCGCCGATTCGACAAAACCTTTGTTACTGGCTTATAACGGCCACCTAGAAATTACCAAACCACTCACAGCATGTCTGATTTCAGGCGACAGAGAAGCGTTGCTTAATGCGCTTACCAACCTTATCGACAATGCAATTCAGGCTGCCGGAAGCGCCCCTGTTATTAAGCTGTCTCTTCTGGAAACCAACGGCTTCTACCGAATCACCGTGGAAGACAATGGCCCGGGTATTAACCAATCAATCAAAGACAAAATCTTCGATCCCTTCTTTTCTACCAAACATCAGGGTAATGGCTTGGGACTTGCCGTGGTTATGTCGGCGGTCAAGTCATTGTCAGGAGAGATCGCTATTAAAACCGCCGACTCAGGCGGCGCAGTCATCGAACTAATCCTGCCAGTTCAGCACGACAGCATTCTCGAATCATCAGGTATCTGGGGTGATAATCCTGCCATTACCGATGGCAATGAAATCTGCTCCAATGGGGAACCAAGTCTATGAGTAATCAGAAACCAATCCTGGTTGTTGAGGATGACCCAAATCTGCGGGAAGCCTTGTGTGACACAATCAGCTTATCTCAGTACGACGTTATTGATGCCAAAGACGCGGAAGAAGCCCTGATCAAACTGGAAAATATCACACCGGGCCTTATCGTCAGCGATATCCAGATGCCTGGCATGAATGGCCATGAATTACTGAAAATCGTTAAGCGTCAATTACCCGAGACACCTTTTGTGCTAATGACCGCTTATGGCAACGTACCAAAAGCCGTGGAGGCCATCCAAGACGGTGCAGCGGACTATATTGTTAAGCCCTTTGAGGCACAAGTGCTGCTAGAGATGGTTCACCGGCTCTACCCCAGCAGCGTCGATAGCGGCAAAATGGTCATCGCCGATCGACGCAGTCAAAAGTTGGCCGAGCTGGCCCGCCGCGTTGCGGCAACGGATGTGACTGTCATGGTCAGCGGCGAATCTGGCACCGGCAAGGAAGTCTACTCACGCTATATTCACGAAAATTCGCCACGCAAAGACAAACCATTTTGTGCCATCAATTGCGCGGCGATCCCAGAAACCATGCTCGAGTCTATGCTCTTTGGCTATGAAAAAGGGGCATTTACCGGCGCCTATACGTCCCGCGCCGGTAAGTTCGAGCAAGCCAATCACGGCACTTTATTGCTGGATGAAATCTCTGAAATTGATATCGGATTGCAGGCTAAACTGCTCAGAGTCATTCAAGAAAAAGAAGTTGAGCGCCTAGGCGGCACAAAAACCATACCGCTGGATGTCAGGATAATCGCCACCACGAACCGAGACCTGAAACTTGAAGTTCAAGAAGGCCGCTTTCGCGAGGATTTGTTCTATCGACTCAATGTATTCCCCCTGCACTTGCTGCCACTGAGAGAGCGCAGTGAGGACCTGGTCCCTCTAGCCCGACGAATTATCGAAAAAATTCATCCTGGCCAAGGCATAGAACTGAGCGAAGCGGCCACTGAGGCCCTACTCTGCCATGCTTGGGCCGGCAATGTTCGCGAATTGGAGAACGTAATCCAGCGCGCCTTGATTCTCAAGGCCGGCACCTCTATTCAGGCTCTAGACATTGTATTTGAGGAGATTTCCAAACCGGGAACGACCCCACAGATAGTGCCCCACGGACAGTTTCAGTCCGCACAAGATCAAGAACCATGGACAGAGAAAACGACCGCATTGGAGTGTGATCTCAAAACCCGAGAAAAAGAGTTAATTATCGATGCAGTAAATTCCAATAGTAGTCGTAAAGAAGCAGCAGAGAAGCTCGGCATTAGTCCGCGCACGTTACGCTATAAACTTGCCCAGTTTCGAGATGACGGAATAGCCGTTCCCTCCGTAGCCGGACATGGATAAGAAATGTAAAGGACCAGAGCATGAGTGAAATGAATGTACAACAAGTTCTGAATCAGATGCGGGTGTTGACGCAGAACAATCAGACACCAGATACTAATGCCATCGATAGGCCAGATTTTTCAAAACTGCTTGATGATTCAATCAATCAGGTGAACGAGCTGCAGCGCGAGGCTACGGAAATGAAAACCGCTTTCGAAACGGGAGACCCCAATGTGGATATTCCCGAAGTCATGGTGGCCATACAAAAAGCCTCCTTGTCTTTCGAAGCCATTACCGAAGTTCGCAACAAGCTGTTGAGCGCCTACCAAGATGTAATGAATATGCAGGTCTAGACTCATTGACTTGCCCTGTATAAATTTGAGAGATTAAGAAAAAGCCATGGCTAATGTAGTTCCCTTCAGTGCATCTGTTGCCCAACTCAATTCTTTGAGCCAGCTTCCAATTATCAAGCAGCTCGTTTTCATGCTGGTTGTTGCGGCAGGTATTGCCTTGGGCACTTCGTCCGTAATGTGGTCAACCAGACCAAACATGACACCTTTGTATATGGACCTGGCAACTCAGGATGCCAACGACATCGTCGCTGCGCTAGAGCAACAAGGCACTGAATTCACCATCGATAGCCGAACAGGGCTGGTCTCTGTTCCTTCCTCTGAGATCCAGCAGGTACGCATGCAACTGGCCAGTGAGGGTCTGCCCCGCTCTAACAGCCGGGGCTACGGCATACTAGACGATGAGCAGAGCCTAGGCACCAGCAATTTTTTGGAACAGGCTCGCTACAATCGCGCGCTTGAGCAGGAGCTTGTAGCAACTATCCAACAGCTTCAGGGTGTTCGCAGCGCTAGAGTGCATGTGAGTATTCCCAAACAATCCTCGTTTCTGCGAAGCGGCAATCAGGCCAGTGCATCGGTCATGATAGACCTGGTGAATCCGCTGGCGCTAAGCGACAGACAGCTTAGTGGCATTCTGCATCTTGTGACGTCGAGCGTGTCGGGCTTGAGCCCAGAAAATGTTTCTGTAGTCGACCAGCGTGGAACCCTGTTATCACAGGATAGCTCCTCAGTTATGGGTGGTAGCTCCGAGAAAATCCGCTATACCCGACAGATTGAGCAGGACTACAGCCGCAGAATTATCGATATCCTCACGCCAATTGTTGGAGCGGGCAATGTCCGTACCCAAGTCTCCGCTGACATCGACTACACCTCTATTGAAACCACTGAGGAAATCTATAACCCCAATAACACAGCCGTCCGAAGCGAACAGTCTGTCGAAGAGACAGTAGGCTCAACCAATTCCGCGATTGTGGTGCCAGGAACCCTGACTGCCAATGCACCGGTAGAACAACCGGCCGGTGGCGGTCAAGACACCTCCTCGGTTAACAACCAGGAACGTACCAACTTGAGTCGAAATTATGAAATCGACCGCAGTGTTAGCCTCATACGCCGCACGCCAGGCAACATAACCAAACTGTCCGTGGCCGTTCTGGTGGACCTCAATCTTGGCCAAGCTGCTGCCGGCGCCGAGGCTGATGCTGATGCTGATGCTCTTGCTGTCGACCTTACCGATGAGCAGGCACGCATAGATCGCATTACTCAGCTAGTTCAGGATGCTATTGGCTACGATGTCACTCGCGGCGACAGCGTCAATATAATCAATGAGCCATTTCTAGCTGTGCCTGAGTTAGCCCCTATCGAAGAACCTCCAATCTGGGAACAGAGCTGGCTCCTCTCGGCACTGAAACAAGCTGGTGCGGGCATCGTCGTCCTGTTACTCATCTTTGTAGTTCTACGCCCAGCAATGAAGGCGGCAGTCATTGTCCCAGGCCAGCTCACCTCCGCTTCAGGTCAAGGTGTAAGTGCAGACAATGTCACTCTTACTGGCGAGAGTCCAAACGCGCTGCTAGCAAACAAAACGCCTCGCCAGTCACCCTACGAAGAAAACTTATTCCGTGCCCAGACACTGGTTCAAAACGAACCTGCTAAGGCGGCGCGCCTGATTCAAAACTGGCTGGCCAATGAGTAGCGGAATCAGCCAGACTAAAGAAAACAGTTTTTCCAAATGGAAATCTCCCAGCCTGATGGGTGAAAAATCTACCGATGTCACCGCAGGTCATGATGATCCGGACCCTGATCGGGCCAGCTATGATGCGGCCCACCGCGAAGGCTATCAGGCTGGCCTGGAACAGGCCAAGGCTGAGACTGATCAGCAGCTTCAGTTAGTCACTGATTACCTAGTTATGCTGTCTCGACCTTTCGATGAACAGAATCAACAGCTTGCTGAATCCCTAGCGGCATTGAGTGGCAAAATTGCCAAGGCTGTTATCCGAAAAGAACTGCATGAAAACCCCAAGCTGATCATGACAATCGTGCGGGACTCGCTTGCAGCACTCAATGACAACCACGGTGAGATCACCCTCCATTTACACCCCGAAGACGCTAAGCTAATCCGCGAGATGATCGACAACAATGGCCAGGAAAAAATTTGGACTCTCGTCGATGACCCGCTTATTTCCCGACATGAATGCAGAGTCGTTAGTAACGACTCCCTAGTGGAAGCCAACATTGACACTTGCATAGATCTGATCGTCAATCAGTTCATTGAAGATTCACGTGGCGAGGCATTGTAATGACCCCCGCCGCCTCGACCGAGGCCCCCCTATCACAAGCCCGGGCGGAGCTATTGCAGCACAAGCTAGTCGAATATTCTGACCATGTCAGGCCAGCGCAAATCCCCGTTCAGGGACGACTTATTCAAATGACTGGCTTAACTCTGGTGGCTTCAGGCTGCCAGGCCGCCATTGGGAATCGGTGCAGCATCTTCGCCTCAGAAGGTAAGGAAATTGAAGCCGAAGTGGTGGGTTTTGCCAATGGCAATCTCTACCTCATGCCGATCGGCCGAATAAAAGGGCTAAGCCCAGGTGCTAGGGTAACGCCCTTGCAACACTATCCTGAAGTCGGGGTTGGTGACGAGTTACTCGGTCGCGTCATCGATGGCAATGGCAGTCCCATTGATCGCGGTGGGGCCATAGATTATGAAAAATATGTCCCCTTATTGGGCCCCCCCATAAACCCCTATGCGCGCAAATCAATTGCCAAGCCATTGGATGTAGGGGTCAGGTCAATCAATTCATTATTAAGCATAGGCCAAGGCCAGCGCATGGGATTATTTGCTGGCAGTGGCGTAGGCAAGAGCGTCCTCCTTGGTCAGATGACCAAGAACACCGATGCCGATGTAGTCGTTGTAGGCTTGATTGGCGAACGAGGCCGAGAAGTCAGAGAGTTTGTCGATAATATTTTTGGCCCACACAAGATGAGTAAAGCTGTGGTCGTTGCCACACCGGCAGATGACCCGCCGCTCATGCGCCTTCATGGTGCCTGGCGAGCCACCGCCATCGCTGAATACTTCCGCGACCGAGGCCTTAATGTTCTGCTGCTAATGGACTCCCTGACCCGCTTTGCTCAGGCCCAGCGAGAACTGGCCTTGGCAATTGGCGAGCCGCCGGTAACCAAAGGTTACCCACCTTCGGTATTTGCTCAGATTCCCCAGCTGGTCGAACGCGCTGGCACTGGTGCCACTAAAAATGCCGGGTCAATTACCGCGTTTTACACAGTATTGACCGAGGGAGATGACCAAAACGATCCCATCGCCGATGCCACTCGATCTATTCTCGATGGCCATATTGTTTTATCAAGGCACCTAGCCGACGCAGGAATTTACCCAGCTATCGCCATCGAAAGCTCCATCAGTCGAGTGATGAACAGCATTATCGATGAACAACATTCACAGCTGGCCATACGATTTAAAAAGCTCTATAGCCTGTATGAACAAAATAGAGATCTACTAACCGTGGGGGCTTATCAGGCAGGCTCAGACCCCTCTGTTGATGAGGCCATCAGGTACTTCCCCGCCCTTCAGGAATTTATTCAACAGGCGGCAGGCGATAAAGCAAGTTATCAGGAAAGCCTCAATGCTCTGACCACTGTTCTCAGTCAAGAAAGCTAAGACATTAAATTCGAGTCAGGCAAAGCAAACAGGAAGACACAGTGAAACGCTCAACCCGCATAGAAAAAATAGCCGATATCAATCAGAGCCACGAACAACAGGCCGGTGCGCTGTTGAACTGCGCTAGGAGTCAACACCAGCAGCAGGAACAGCAGCTGGAACAGTTGAAACTCTACCGCCAGGAGTATCAACAACGCCTGCAGGCAAAACTGCAAAATTCAGCCAGCGCCACCCTGATGGATGATTATCATCGCTTCTTCTCCATGCTCGATACCGCCATCAACGACCAGGCTAAGGTCGTCAATCGCAGTTCCCAGCAGGTAGATTCAAGCCAGCAGAATTGGTTAGACAAGAAACGCGCTGTCACCTCCATGACCCGAGCCGCCGAGAACATTAAAGCGCAAGAAGAGCGCGTTGTGAGAGCGAATGAGCAGAAAGAAAACGACGAGCTGGCATCTAGACTGTATGTTCTAAACCGGGCCCAGCTGAAGCTTTAAACGCTTTTTTCATTTCTGGCATAGCTATTGCTTTGTACTAGAGTACTCGGCAAATACGCCGCCTGAATCATAAAAACGCGAGCAGTTATGAACTTTACTCTAGGCTTAGGCCTTACAGAGACTTTGGACGCAGGGCCACAGGCAACGCCTAACCCCGGGCGCGAACCCACTGCAGATGCAGAAGCTGATTTTAGTGCCATTCTTAGTGGAAAATTACACGTCGAGACCGAAAAACCGCGGGAATCCGCCGAGCTCTCTGGGTTTGATGACACTACGCTGAACACAATTCGAAGCATAGAGGCCGATCAACTCAGTATCGCCAGCACCGCTTTGAAGGATCCCTCGGTACTCGCTCCACTTTCAGATTTATCTACTATTATTAGTGACTTAGAATCCTTAGACACAGACAACAGCGCGCTATCGAAAACCCTAAACGGCACATTTTTAGAAGCCGGCGCTGCTGTTGACGCATCGGCATCCGAGCAAGATCTCATAACCAAGTCCGAGCTTATCGCTGTCACGGGCGCAACAGAACTTACCCAGCTACAGCTAGCAGACAATAAGGCGGCCCAGCTTGCCTTGAACGGGGCCGCAAACGGCAACAATATGCCCCCAAGCGGCAATATTGCGTCCTCAAGCGGCAAGACCTTGCCTGTAGGTCTAACCAGGGATCTTCTGACCCAGACCCTGAATTTGCAAGACAGACGACCCGTGACAATCAAGGAGATCAGTGCGGACCCACTGCAAAAGGTACTGCCTGCCAGTGTCATAGCCAACCCGCAAACGGTCAGCCAGACGCTAAAGCAAATGCTATCGGTAAGCGAGAGAGCCGATACCCAAGGGCAGTCTGGCTTAACTTTGGCAAGCCGCAGCACCGAGCCTGAGTTGCCAGCTAAGAGTGAATCGATTCTAGCTATTGACGGTTTTCGAAACACAGTAGCTAATAAGGCCGGCCTGTTTAGTCAAATCTTTGATACCAGCCCCCAAGGCCCTATTCTGCTGGCAGACTCGCCCCCTGCTGCGTCTAAACAACAAATTAATGCTGCCACATCAGCGGCAGCCAATAACGACCTAGCAGGGCTGAACGCACCAGTAAGAAGCGATGCCGCGCGCCTGCCGTCGGGCACCGGATTGGAGAGTAGTTCCAGTTTCGTTATAGACTCCCCAGCAGGTAGCACTAACTGGAGTAATCAGGTTGGCGATCGCGTTCGCTGGATGAGCAACGTCAAACTGTCTTCTGCAGAACTCAAGTTACACCCTGCTGAATTGGGCGCTATGGAGATCAAAATTATCACCGAAGAGAATCAGACTAAGGTCAGCTTCATTACCAGTAACGCAGCAGCAAAAGAACTGATTGAATCAGCCATGCCCAGACTCAGAGAGTTGCTCAATAACAGCGGCCTCCAGTTAGAGCAAAGTGACGTCTCTCAGAAAGATCTATCAGACAAGCAATCGAGTCAAGAACAGCGCCGAAGCGGCGATATAGCTAATAGAGATTTTGGCGTACTCGCAGAGGATCAGTCTTTGCCTATTCGGCGGATCAGCTCAAGTCAGGTTGATCACTACGTTTAGAGGGATGCTCCTAGCCAGTTGATAGGGTAATTAATGAACAAGAAGACTTTCTTTGTGCTGTTTCTACTAGCGGGCGGCTGCTTGTCCATTGCAAATGCCCTAGGCTATATTTCAATAATGGAAACAATTGGACTCGAGAGCGAATCTGATAACCCAGCAACAGCCAGTACCGAAGCCGGTAGTGGCGCAATCTATCTTCAACTCGAGCCTCCATTTGTTGTGAATTTCACCCATCTTGGTGAACTACGCTACCTGCAAGTAGCGCTGGTAGCAATGCACCCGGACCAGCAAGTTCTAGACTTGATCGAACGGCACATGCCGGCGGTTAGGAATTCACTGATTCTGCTACTGAGCGATCAACAGTTTGACAAGCTCAGCTCACTGGAAGGAAAAGAGCAGCTGCGCCGCCAGATGTTGCTGGCTATTAATCAAATTATCAGCGACTACGATTCCTTGCAGATTGCCGATCAAGGTCAAATATTTATCACTAATTTCGTCATGCAGTAGACTGACTCAAGAATCAGCCTGTACGACCACCGGACACTTAGGATGCCAGAATGAGCGAAGAGAACGAAGACACAGCCTCCGATGAAGCCAGTTCAGCGCCGCAAGCAGCGCAGGAGCCAGCTGCTGCTGCCGGGGACACCGAAAGCGAAACTGCTGCCCAAGCAAGCCCAGATGAAGCTGCAAGCTTAGAAACCGCAGAAGACATCGCCAAGTCACTGAGCGGCAAAGACGTCAATATTAACGCCCTACTCAAGGTGCCCGTGTCTCTTTCTATCGAGGTGGGACGGACCAAAATGACTTTAACCGAGTTATTGAATACCCAGGAAGGCTCGATCATCGAGCTTGAAAGATTGCTGGATGAGCCTTTGGATATCCGAGTCAATGGCGCATTGATCGCACACGGTGTCGTAGTGCTTGCCGACGAGCGCTTTGGCCTGCAAATTACCGATATTATTAGCTTAGAAGAAAGAGCACGAAGTCTCTGATTTTGGCCCACCGGCTACGGCTGGGGCAAATGCCTAGCCGGTTCTGCCTAAGGCAAGACGCTTGATGTCGTCTTTAGTCGCCGTGAATCAACTACAGACGACGCACCATGGCAACTTCCCGGCGGTGATGGCGGAAGATGAGTTTATCCAGAGCATCCTTCACATTCTGACTCACACCCTCGAACGCGACCATGGTTACTTTACCGTCTTCGCTCTTGTGAATTTCACCGTATAACTTCAGCGCCTTGGGAAACGAGGGCACGATATAGATCATCACGCTGACCTGCTGGCCTGCATTCAGTTCAACTGTGCCGCTGCCAAAGGCCAGGCCCTTGGTAGATAATTTTAATTTGCGAGGCTTAGGGATTGTATTGTTCTGAGCCAGTAACTCGCTCATCATTTCCAGCAACAAACTGATCTTGAGATCCTGCCGCCTGAGCTCTTGCCCCACTTGATCTAAGTCATCCAAATCCACCGGCTCCTGCCAGACCAGGCTGGTCTTTAAGAAGCTTTCATTCTCTTGGTCAGCCACCGCCAATTCGTATTTTTCAGGCAGGGTATCGAGAACTTGCACAGATACTGGCAGCCTGTCCGTAAGCACTAGCCCTTCATCAGTGATATCCAAGTTTGCTCCCCTAGTTTTTAGATCCAAAGCTCTCTTTTAGGGAATTTTTCCTACAAAGTCAAAATAAATGCGATTTGCTAAATATCTTGATGGCTCTCGTAGCTTTGCACCGCGGACTTGCCTTGCTGCAAACCTTGCTGGCTGCTGATCAATTCCTGTTTAGCCTGCATTACCAATGTAAATATTTGTTTGTTGAGATACACCAAAGTAGCAAGCGCCTCTACAATCACCGCGGAGTTCTCGTGGGCGTTGTTTTCAAAGGAGACTACCAAGTCTTGCTTTCTAGCATGTTCCAGCTCTTCCACCGACTCCCAATCACCCTGCTGGGCACAGATTAGCATCTCTTCAGTGGCACGCAGCAAAGCGGCCAGCTGCAAGCGATTCTGGCGCTGCAGAGCCTCGCGCTGGTGCTCATCGTTCGGTGGCGTGTTGGCAATCAATTGCAAACTAGGCACTTTCTGCGGCACTGGGAATTGCATCCCAAGCTGATTTGATCTGGCTAATCAGCGAAACTACCTCGGCGACGATAGCACTGTCACTTTTTATATTGGCCTCTAACAGACGACGCTCCATATAGTCATACAGCGAATTCAAACCCTGGGCGATCTCTCCACCTTTATCAATATCCAGACTCGCCCGCAGGCTATCAATAATATTAATGGCACCACTGATGGCCGCACCCTGTGCGGAAACATCTCCGCGCTCTATAAAGCCAGAGGCCCTAGCCAGTTTTTCCAATGCGCCATCCAATAACATGGCGACCAGACCGTGGGGATTGCTAGCGGCTATTTTGCTTTCCAATCCCACTTTCTGGTATTGACTAAGTGCTGAATGATTATACATTGCTGTCTCCTGTGTTTTGCCATGGCGGCAATTAATAATGTGAATTCAGGGTTGATGTGATCGTGCCCTACTCTTCGGTTCAATTAGGTTCAATTAGGTTAACTTAGGTTGAATTCGGTTGTACTAGGCTTTCAAACTGGGTTTCCAGATAGGTGCTAGTGGTATTCAGGCTAGCCAGCAAACCATCGAGGGCGTTAAACTGAGTAGCATAGCGCGCTTCCACGATGGCCCATTTCAGCTCCAGCGCAGCGCGGCGTTCCGTCACGTCTTCCAGCCTTTCTTCATAGCTATCCAGTCTGGATTCCAGTGGACCGTCGGCCTGCAATATCTGCCCAAGAAAATTATCCAGCTGATTGGAAAGGCCTCGGGTGAAATTAACATTGCCGCGACTACCGGTTGTGGTGCCGCCAATAACTAAGCTCAACCCTTGCGCACCGGAACCTGCAGCTCCAGTTAGCACATTGCCGACACCCGTGGCTGTGATGCCCGCGATGCTACCGGCAACATTGACACCATCGGTGCCAGATACTGCACTCAAACCGATGTCAGCCGCTTCAGCGGCAAGAATATTGACTGAGGATTCAGCGCCCAGGGTATTGGAGGTAATAGCAATCGAATCACTGCCACTGTCATAGCTGACCGCCACCGTAATACCCGCATCAACCAAAGCGCTAGCTCCGTTAATTTGCGCCTGAATCTCATTAGCCAGAGAAGCCCCACTGGTGTAAGTGCCCGCGGTGAGGGTCAACTCACCGCTACTGACGCCATTCACTTCAACAGTATAATTATCGTTGCCGGCTGAGATGACTAGCGTGCCGCCACCACCAAAGTTCGGCAATGCCGAACTGCCGGTGAGTACTCCAGCACTGGCCAGGGTCGTGATATTGACCGAATAATCACCTGCTGTTGTGTCGCTAGTCGCGCCACTGAAACTGACATCCCCATCATCCGCCACACCGATGGCAGCAAACAGCTGCGCTACCTCGGTTGGATCTGCCACCAACGCAGCAGTGAGCGTAGCGCTATCCAGCGTCAGGGTACCGTCACTGCCGGTGGTGATGCCTAGCGCAGCAAGGTTGTTAAGTGTGCTGGAAAGTCCAGCCACAGCACCACGCAGAATGCTATCAACCTGGCCGTTTATGGAGCGCAGGGTAAAATCACCGACTAGCGCTGCCGCAATATTATTTTCAACATCGTAAGAGGATAGCGTATTCGCGGTAGTAACAAATTGATTGTAGCCTGCGATAAAGCCGGCGACACCGGCCTCGATAGTGGAAAAATCCGCCTCTACGGAAACAGTAATAGGCGCCGTGCTCACCTGATTCAAGTTGAGGCTAACCCCGGGGATGGCTGAGGTCACCGTGTTACTGGCACTGCTCACTGCCAAGCCGTTGACAGTAAAAGCTGCATCGCCTGCCGCGACCGTCTGCTCTAAATTGGTCGCTGCCAAGTTGAAAGCAAAGCGTGACAAACCATCAAGGTTGTCATGAGTGCCGTCGTCATCGGCAACAGTAATTTCCAGGCTGCTGACCTCACCGGTGTCCGCTGAGGTCAGCAGCAATCTAAAACCGCCGCCGTCATTGACTACGGCTGCGTTAACACCAACATTGGCGTCGTTAATCGCCGCCATGATGCCTGCCAGGGTATTGTTAGTGCCATCGATGGTGATGTTCGCCACACCCACATCAGCATTTAGAGCAAAGCTATTGTAAGTATCGGTGCCGGGCACATAGTCGGTGGTGCCTCGACGAATAGTCAGGGTGCCAGTGCCTAGAGCGGTGGTATCGGTATCGGCCACGGCAATACTGGCCAACGAATGGGAAACGGCAAGCTGACTGACCTGCACTGAGTAATTATTGGCAATGGCTGTGCTGTCGGCAGTAACCGAAAGCTCGGTACTGGCTGAACTGCTAGCCATGTTCTTGCTGTAGTTAGTGAGGGTGTCGAGGCTGCCCAGTGACGATTGGAAGCTGGCAAGGGAACCCTTAAGAGAGCCCAATGCAGAAAATTTTGAGGTGTAGCGATTGCTTTCCCGATCTAATTGCAGATCGCTGCCGGCCCGCTCACTGGCAACCAGCCCACTAACCAGGGCGTTAATATCGAGGCCAGAGCCCAATCCAGTCGCTGTAATCATAGAATACTACACCTGCATACTGTCGCCTGCCTGCACTGCACCTAGGCCTGCTTTTGCCATCTAGCTGAAATTCTGCGGTTGTCAGTTGTTACTATTTATACCAACTCCTTGAAATTGCAATATGCATGCCAATGGCTGGGGCGATTCAAAACCCCTTCACTAAAGCCCTCAGGCATCACCTTGAAACAAGATGCCTCGCGCTCCATCCATTGTTGAATGGTCTTGGATTTCAGCTATCTGCTTGGAAATGGCCATCACCTCTTCCGTGGGAATCTGCCGTACTACTTCGCCTGTAGTACTGTCTATGACGGTAACCACAAATTTTTCCGTGTCCTCGTCAACACGGAAATTTAGGTCCCGGGCCAAATTTTGCACAAAACTGGAGACATCTTTTACAGCCCTATCCAGTTCTTTCTTGCCAGTG
>Ga0209632_10003814_pt1 | contig 13579 bp, 15 predicted proteins | sample COG_10_FD_184754 | JGI IMG/M metagenome (GOLD analysis project Ga0209632, IMG submission 184754) | Pelagic Microbial community sample from North Sea - COGITO 998_met_10 (SPAdes) (version 2) | ecosystem: Environmental > Aquatic > Marine > Neritic zone/Coastal water | place: Helgoland, sampling...
GATAACTATAGGGTATTTGTGTGTAATGAGTGTGGATTTATTGCAGCTGTAAATCCAGATGAAAATATATATAAATGTAAGCCTTGTAATAATTTCATAGATTTCTCCGAAATAAGAATACCGTATTCTTGCAAACTCTTAATACAAGAATTGGAAGGAATGAATATTGCGTCAAGATTTATTACTAATTAATTACTTTAGAGAAACATTGGTTCATAAAAATACATAACACTTTTTTTTACTTGTTCTTTATTATAATTAAGTAAATCATTATAATTACCTACTTCTTTTAATTTAATGTTTCCAATTAAAGAAATGTCATTATAATAATACCATATATCATTTAATAGAATAAATGAAGTAAAATGTGCTCCTCCTAGTCCAGATGTTCTATATACGGATGACACAAATTTAAATTTTTTACCGTTAGATAATTCTATTTCTTCATCAGGTGTAATTTTCTGACCTAAAAATTGTCCTGCAAATGCGCGACTTAAATCAAAAATAATATATCGTTCTTCTTCAAATTTTTTGAATTTTATAGTTCTATTATAATCTTTATTGTCACATAAAAATGTTGAACCTTCATTACGAAATGATTCTTCTTTACTATGTAAAAATGAAGATAAATATGTTGATGTATTACTTATATTTACAATATCGCTTGGTGATATAAAATAATATACATCTGTTATCTGATTATTACTACTTTTACAAGTATTACCCGTAAGTTTTTTTATATCTATTTCTGTATTAATTGGTGTGTCTATATCATCGGTAAAATAAACTGTTTCTGATAAATTTTGTTTATCTTCATCTGGAAATATAGTAAATAAATATTTTAAAAATTCATTTGCTTCTCTTTGCGATTTTCCAGTAAAGGATTCAAATCCATCAAGATTACATTTACCAAGAGATTTTCTAAAGTTGCGTAATTTTTTTGATTTTTTTGATTCAGTTTGGTTATTGTGAATATAGTTAAATACATTTATTAATTCGTTTCTAATCTGTTGTCTTGATTCTAAACTACATCCACTATTGACATCAACATCTATTAAGGTGTTTTCTAATAATCTATTTATAATATAGTTATTTGGTCTTATTAATAAACATGCAATAACACTATCTAAAAAACAACTATTGTTAAACCATTTAGGTAATCTTATATTATCTACATCAACACTATCGGGAATATTTATGTGTCTATCTTCATTATTATGACTTATTTTAACTTTTATTGATTTTTTTTTTCGTTTGACTTTTGTTCTATTACTTTTAACTTTTGTTGATTCTATTTTAGTACCACATTTAGTACAAAACATATGATCTGGGTCAAGGCGTTCGCCACAATCAGTACAAAATTTTTGTTGTATTTTTTTACTTTTGACTTTTGTTCTATTACTTTTAACTTTTGTTGATTCTATTTTAGTACCACATTTAGTACAGAATTTATATCCTAATACTAAAGGTTCGCCACATTCAGTACAAAATTTTTGTTGTAATTGGTCATATATTGGTTTTGTTTTTTTCTTTTTTGTTTTTTTTGTTTTTTTTAAATTAAAAATAGTTTTTTTTAATGAATTAAAAATACCTTTTTTTGGTGCTTTATTATATGAATTATATTCAAGAAGATATTTATTGAAATGTCTTTTTCGCACTCTCTCTCGCGAGTTATTATTAATTATATTTGAATTAGCATAAAATTTACTTGGTAGAGTACGCCCATATTTAAATAGTTGTTTATTTATATTTTTATTGGATGGTTGATAATTTATAATTTCATTATTATATTGAATTGGTTTTTTCTTTGTTCTAAATTTTTTCCATCTTTGTTTCATTTTTTTTAAAAAACTTTTTGGTTTTCTGTGCTTACTTTTATTTAACAGTATATCTCTTTCTTGAGCATTTGTATTAATCATATTGGATCGCTGATCATTTATAATTTCATTATTGGATTGGATATAAGTTGTAGATTTAACAGCAGCATTAACATTAGTATCAGTATTAACCATCGGTTTAAAGATATTTCCATCTTGTTTGGGTTGATATGACCATAATTTCCTTTGGATTATATTATTGGTTGATTTATTAAGTTTATTAAGTTTATTAAGTTTATTAAGTTCTGCTTCTAATCCCTTAATTTTGTTATTAATTTCATCTGCATCTGCTTCTCTTGCTTTTTTAACTTTAAGCCATTTTTGAGCTTCATTATGATATAGTTTTTTTAATATTGAATTATCCGTTTGTGTCTCTTTTTTTAAATTTGTCTTTATATCATTTGTTAATTTATCTATTAGTGTTTGAATATTAGACACATCATCTTCTAAAGAAATTATATTTAATTTTATTTTAGACATAGTAGTATTATTATTACTACCACCATTTAATTTTATTTTATGAGTTTTATTTATTCCCCTTTTACAATACTTGTGACGAATTTTATATCCCATTTATTATTATCATACATTTTAATTAACATATATATTAATTAAACGCGTATATTTAATTTTACACAACTAAGTTAATACCATACGTTCACCAATCTTCCTTTTACTACTTTTAACTTTATTTAATAATGGTTGAACTGATCTTTTATCGCCCCCCGATGAACAGGTGTCGGTTGTTAATATATCAACCAAATATTTAACAATATGTTTTTTATTATTGCTTGATAATGGTTTTGAATCAACATACAATAATGGGATTGCAACATTTTTTAAATCCAATGTATTAACAATAAATGTATCAAATTCTAATGCTTTGATTAATTTAGTTAAACAATGTATGTTTGAAACTTTAACATTTTTATTTATATTAAGACCAATATCTTTAAAATAATAAAATGGAATATCTGTTATTTTATTTTTAAGCAATTCTTTTAATTTTATTAAAAAATGATGTAGTCCTAGTGGCGATGATTGATTTGAAATTAAGTGTGATAAATATTCTTCGTGTAATTTCATAGCAACTGATTCACCTTCTTTTGTTTTCCATTGTACAGAACCTCTACCAATTCCTAATTTCGTTCTTAATTCTTTTAAATAATTAACAGGTCTTTTTTCTAATAAAGTTCTAATTAATACTAAATTATTGTAATCGTGTTCAAGATTATAAATTTCTATATCATAGTTTAATGCTATTTTATGATTTTTCTTAGACAGTTGATTAAAATTATCTTTTTTTAATAATTCATACAATTTTCGTGCTTTTACTATATTTATCTTTTTAAGTTTTAGCTTTGGATCTTTTAAAAGTTTTTTAATCTCCATTAAATATATATTTTTAGATGTATGTTTTAAAGAACCACCTTTTTTCCGGGTTGACCTAAATTTTAGCTTGCTTTTTTTCATTTTACTCTTTTTCCTATTTAATCTAATTTTCATTTTACTTTTTCTCATTTATATAATTATATTATATTTTTTTCAATAGATGTATTAACAGTTTTAAATGATGGTGTTAATACAATAAATAGATTTCCACGATCTGGAAAAGATTCATCATTATAAAGTAGTCCCATATTTTCTATTTTATACTTATAATATAATACTGGATTATATATAGTAAATTTATATGTTTTATTATCTAAATGCTTTAATGTTATATCTAAACTTTTAGTATCATTAATATCATCTATATTATGCATTAAATAATAATAGAGTAAATCATAGTTGTTGATAATTTGATAATTGTCATTTTCTTTAGGATTAATATTTATAACTATATCACCTGCTTTTTTATTTACACTATAATCTGATTGTTGATCTAAAATAATAGTTTTAGATTTACCATAAAACGATAATGGTATTGATATATTAATATATTTAGTGTTATTACATGTATTACACTTAACACCGTAATCATCAGATTTAACACATTTACTACATTTTCTTAAACGATCAATATATATTGTTTTCTTAACATTATTATAAATATCAAACAGTTCCAAATTGGCATTAATGTATAAATTATCAGTTTTAGTTTTTTTAGGTTTATGATCACCAAACGTATTCACTTTTTCTATTACATTCAATAATAGTTCTTCATAATTTACATCTTTAAAATAGTCTTTGAATTCATTTATTTTAGTAAATAGATTTCCAAAATTAAACTCACCATTCGGAGAACTTGTAAACGTATGAAAAGGATTCGATTTCTTATTCACTATATTATTATAAGCGGCCGATATAGTCTTAAACTTTTCTTCAGCGAAATCTTTATTCTGTCTATTACGATCTGGATGCCACTTTAAAGCTAATTTCTTATATTTCTTTGTTATAAATTCAATAGAATCAGTGCGTTTCACACCTAATATAGAATAATCATCCATTAATCTTAAATATTAGTATTTAATAGTGTTTAAATAAACTTTTTTAACCTTTTTAAGAAAAACCTTGGACCAAAAAAAATAATGTTTTTGTTAAACCTTTTTTTTTTAAAAGTTTGTTTAAAATTGATTTCCAAAATGAATTTAAGGATATTTTAAGTATAAAATAAAGACATGAATATTTCTCCAACAGATTTAAGAATATCTACACATACTGCAACGTGTAATATTAATTCGTTCATTAATCTGAATATTATTTCAAAATATTTGAAAATTGATGATAAGATTAAATACATAGAGCATGGTAAGACTACCAAAGGGGAAAATATGAAAATTCAATCTAAAAAGGCAAAAGAAAAGAAACGCGTTTTTTTCAACCAAATCACTATAATTGTTGAACCTAAAAAAGATCGGCGAAACAATGTAAAATTATTTAATAATGGGGCAGTTTCGATGACCGGTCTAAAAAGTTTCGATGAAGGGCAAATTTCAATTAATTTATTGATTGAAAGAATTAAACATTTAAAAGGTGTTTATTTTGATGATTTATCCGAGGAAAAAATTGAAAAAATGAGTAATGATAAATTAAATATGGAATGTACATTTTGTAATAAATTAGTATCACATAATAATATTAAGGAAACAAAATGTGAACATTATATTTGTAATATTTGTAGTAAAGAAGAACATCACAAATGTAAAACTTGTAACAGTTGTTTAATTGAAAATGGACTATTAGCTCATTCAACATGTAAAATTAAAGATTATAAAATTGTATTAATTAATAGTGATTATTATTTGGGATTTGAGATTAAACGGAATGTCTTGCAAGATCTTCTTAGTAATAAATATAATATATTTTCATCCTATGAACCATGTATTTATCCTGGTGTAAATAGTAAATACTATTTTAATGAAAGTTATAAAGATTATCCATTTAAAGGAAAATGTTATTGCGATGTGTATTGTAATGGAAAGGGAACAGGTAATGGAAATGGACAATGTAAAAAAATTACTGTAGCTATATTTCAAAGTGGAAGTATTATTATTACTGGAGCTAGGGATATGGAACAAATTAATTGTGCTCATAAATTTATAAATTCTATTATTGATGATAATTATTATACAATTAAAAAAGATGAAATCTCATTTATTAATGTACATGAAAAGAAGAAAATTATTAAATTGAAAAAGACAAATATTATTAATTATCCATCAGGAGAACAATTAAGTAAACTTCTTAGTATTTAGGGACACTTAAAAATATAATTAGGCAATATAGTATAAAACTTAATAAAAAAGCAAGTATAAATATTTTTTCTATTTTTATTGTTAATTTTTTACATTCTTTTAAATTAATAGTATTTTGCCCATTTATTTCAACATTATTTTCTACATTATTTTTATTTATAATTTCAATATTTTCGTTATTAACTACAGGTTCTATAGGACTAATAGAATAAATTGAATTATTATCACTTGATAAAGATGAATTTGTTTTAATTGAATTCATTGATATTTTTGAATTATGTTTTTCAATTTTATCTTTATTTTGACGTGTATTACTTTGGTTATTTATACAACATTTTATATATTTACATTTTGAAAATAAATATACCATTATTTTATTATCTTTAATAGTATCATTTTTAATGCTTTCATGAATACAACTAATTAATATCGTGAATATGACTCCAACGAGTGAGAAATAGATTAGTCCTATAATCATGAGTGAAAGAAGTGGTTTGCTGTCAGTTTTTGGAAGATTTTCAGAAACTATAAGAAGAAACACTATTATTGATAAAAGCACTGTTACTGCAAAAGATATGCGTTCACCAGAATCCCATGGTACTAATAATGTAAGTATAATTAAAGTAGCGGTGGCAAATGTAGGTATAATAATATTTAAATTATAGTATGCTGGTTTCCTTCTTATAGTATAATAAAATTCTAAATCATGATACGGATTTACACAACAAGAATATATTACACTATTTTTAACTGTATAAAAATCAACAAGATTCCATTCTTCATGTTCTTGATAATTAGAAATATCAATAGAATTATTTTGAACATCATTTATATAAATATTATAATTATCATATGCCCAACTACCAAATTTTAATTTACATGTTTGTTGATCAAATGGAAAATAAGTTAAATTAAATATACACGTAGATTTAATAAGACCAGGTCGTGACCAAAAAATATTACCATCATAATAAACATTTGCCTTTGAATAATCTAACTCATTCATAGGTTTTTCAGCTGTATTATATAAATATATATCAGGAGTCCAAATAAATTTATCGGCATCTGGATTTGTATTTAAATTTATACTTGAAATATCATTAAAATTAGATGAATTCCATTTAATATTACTATTCCAATTATATCTTAACCATACATTCATATTGATTGATCCGTCTATTTGATCTATATTATTAAATGCTCTTATTACTAAAGATAATGTTAAATTAATTCCATCATCAGGTATAAGATCTAATGGATTATTAAATAAATATTCTTGCAAATCATATCTATTTGAATTTACATTAGTTATATTTCCTAAAGTACCAAAAAATAAAAATAATAAACTTATAATTCGCATATACTTTTTTAAGTATTTAGGTCTTTAAGTAATTCTAAGTGTTTACATAAAAAAATATATCTTTAATTAAAGATATATTTTTTATAAATTATGCGATCCTTGAAGCATAGCTCCACCATGATATATGAGTGTAAAAATACCCAATACTATTAAAATTGGGTATATCATTGTGTTTGCTTTTCCTTTATAATATGCGATATACATTAGTAGTGGAACAATGAATAGAATATGAGAGGCATATATCATCATATTACCGCGTGACATATTTGTAGAGTTTATTTGTTTTTGCGAATGAATAGCTGGTTTAAGCAATCCAGTTAATGATTTTTGCCCACGTTGTAATGGTAGTATATCGCAATTATAATAAAAATCATACCATGCCATAGCAACATAGGATACTACAAATATTATAAATAGTATTAATGTAAGTATTAATTTATTTTTAATAACAGGCTTAACAAGGAATAATCCCATTATAATTAATGAAAAAATAATACATTTAATATTTAATACGAATGGTCTACCAAATAATCCTCCAGCCATATAAATTAGTATATATTATTTCTATGGACCTTTTTCAATTAAACAGTTATACTTTTCTTGTATATTATTAACATCTGTTTCTATTAACTGAAGTAATTTCTTTGTATTATCTTTAATTCCAAAATATTCTATATTATATTTTTTATCTATTGAACCTTCACGAATAATTTCTCTTATTTTACAATATTTAATAAATTGTACTATATGTTTATTAAGATTTTTACTTAATCTTGCCTTATAAACGTGTTTTTCTATGATTTCTATTGTTTCATGAAATAATAAATTCATATTTAATTCCATCAATTGTATTGTTTCAGTATTTAAAACTATATTCTTATTCGATTTAATATTTATTATAAAATTATCATTATCTAAATTATTAGAATTTTTATTATCAGAATCAGATTCACCGCAATTAGATTCATCATCTGAATAATATTCGTAGTCATTTTTTAATGGTATATTGTAAGTGAGTTGCGTAATGCAAAGAAGTTTTAAATATAAAGGCCAATAGAAATTATTTAAAACATAAGTTAAATGATCGTATTTATTATTGTATAGCATTAATTTATGTTCATTTTTTCTATTAATATAAACATCATAAACAGATTTTAAATAAAGAAACAACGGACCTATAAGTAATGGTATAATTATGTTTGTCCAAATGTCATTAGATTCCATAATTTTATATATATAATAGTATTAATTCCTAAATATAAATCTTAATTTTTTTATAAAGTTAAAAATAAAAATTATAGTTTTATATTAATGAATAATAGAAGTAAAAAGACAAATTATCATATTAATAAAGTGTGTATTAAAAAAGTTCAAAAAAAATTAAGATGGGGCGTTGATTCTGTAAAAGCACAAAAAATTGCGTGTAATAATAAAAAATTTGCTGAAAAAAAAGGATATTGGGATACACTTCCAAAATTTAAAAAAACAATAGAAATTGCAAAAAAAACAGGTAACCCTATAAAATTTTATGATTCGGTTACAAGTATACTATTATTTGTTGCCCCAAAAAGACGCACAATGAATGATTTTTTAACTGAAACAAAAAAACATGGATGGCCATCATTTAGAGAATTTGAAATTGTAAAAAAAAATTTAATAGAATTAAATAATGGAAGAATAATTTCAAAAGATGGCACTCATTTAGGACATAATATACCTGATGGTAATAATAGATATTGTATTGATTTAGTTAGTATTTCAGGTAAAAAAGGTAAAAAACTATTTAATAAAAAGTCAAAAAAAATAAAAATTAATAAAAAAAACTAATTATTGTGGACTACTTTCACTTACAACATCGCCTGCTGCGTCATTTCGTTTATCACGACGACTTCCACGTGGAAGTGGACGTGGCTCATCACACCGAAGGGATCCGCCGAGAACACCAGTTACGTTCATAGCTTGTAATTTATCATCATTACTAATATTGAGAGAAATATATTCTCCTTTAGAAAGTGTTCTATATTCAGTTTCTAAAGGAGAAATATTTGTTTGATGAACAAAAATATCTTTATCTTTGTGTTTATTAGTAAGTACGGTTACAAACCCGTATCCCAATTTGTTATCGAACCACTTAACTTGTCCTAGTTCTGTTCCTATAATTCTATCTTGACTGTCACTCATTTTTGCTACTTAATTTATAATTATATATAATGTGTAATCTTTAAACCTTTTTTTTATAAAATATATTTTTTATAAAATGTATATTTATTCCATAAATGTATCTGTATCATGATCTATAGCACCTAATTTAATAAATTTATTATATTTTTTTATAGATGTGAAAAACCACCCTTTTTGTTTTTCACACCATGTACCACCTATTAAATTTTTTTGTCCATAATATTTATAGTCTCTATTTGGTGAAAGTATAAAACTTTTATTATAAAAATATATTTCTAAACTATTTATATTATAGTTTGAATAATCTATTTTAAATTTATCTTTAAGAGTATAGCCTAAATCAATTAAATTATCATACTCTGTTTTATCATAAAACCATCCTTGTACATCATCGCACCAATCACCCTTATTTAAACGTTCCATGCCATAATATGGATTTGATTTATGTGGTAGTAATAAATAACCTTTTGCATACCTATACAGTTTCATTTTATCTTTTTTCCCCTTTTTATCTTTTTCAGCATGTATACATTTAAATATAACATTATAAATAGAATCATTATTATCTAAAATTTCTTTTGCATGTTGGGCGTCATCTTTACTATAAAATGGGTTGGAACTTGAAATAAATTTTGAATTAATATAACTATTGATAATATAGTAAGACTTCATAATAAATATATACTCTATTATATTTTTAAATATTATTCGTTATAACAATTTGTTTTTTATATAGTATTAAATAAATGAAAAGACTAATATTTATTATTATTATCATAAGTATAATATGCTATTTTCAATACATACATATAAATAAAGTAAATAATTCATTTGAAATATTACAATATGAAAATCCTAAAAAAAATATATTTGAAAATATGATGCAAGATAAACTTATAAGTGTATTTACAAATATCGAATTTGAAAATCATAATGATATTGAAAAAAATCTTTATTATTATAATATTCCATTAACAATTGATTGTAATTATGAAAAAATAAACGAATATAATAATTCTACAAAACTTATTAAAAGACAAGATAAATATCGCCGTTTGTTTTATATAGTCAAAGGTATTAAAAGATTTTTTATTTTTACACCAGAACAACAGAAAAATTTATATTTGAAAAATGATATTAGTCCTATAAATTTATGGAATCAAGATACAACTAAATATCCTTTAATTGAAGAAGCGAAATATATTGAAGTTATATGTAGAGAAAATACCTTGATAAGTATACCATATAATTATTATTATACATACATAACTGATGATAAAGCAAATATAACTATTGATTTCTATAGTGAATCACTATTTTCCAAATTATTAAAAAAATAAGCTTTTCAAAAAGAAACTTTTACCAAAAGTTTTAACAAAATACTTTTTTCTTAAAAAGTTTTTATAAGCCTTTAGCCCATTCAACACTCTTGGCAGGTATAACGCCGTTCTTAACTTGCCATGTCATATATTTCTTAAGTTCTCTTAAGTGTTTTCGGCCATTACGTCTAATATTCCATCTATTATTTATTGAATCAACAATTGATTTATTAATACTAAGAACACCGTTTTTGGATTGTTTATCACAATTAAAATTAACAGAAGATAATGATCTTTCTAATCCTTTCTTTTTACATATTTTTGATAATCCTCCAACTCGCATTTTTTCAGTTTCTTTAAATTTATTAACAACATTCTTCTCTTTAATATTCATATGTAAATATGGCAAAACCCCTGTAACTTGTTTTTGTGAATCAGAAAAGCCTCCAGTTTTGCTAAATTTAACTTTTTTATCTTTTAGTCCTTCTAAAATAAACGCTGCCAATTTTGCTGCAAAAGATGGATTACCTCTATATTGTTTTCCAGAACGTGTTCTACTTTTTTTATTACTTCTTGAACCTCCACGCTTAAAACTCCGTTTCATACTATAAACCATTTTATATAATATGCATATAAAATAATTTTACAAGAATAAATAAAAATTATAAAATTAAATAATTTTAAAAAACTTAAAAAATAAATATACAATAATATTTAATAAATGAATGTTATTGTTGCATATTGTAAAAATAATAACGGAATTGGAAATAATAATAAAATTCCATGGTTCTTAAAAAATGATCTTAAAAATTTTCAGCAAATAACATCTAAAACATTTAAATCTTATACTAAAAATATGGTTGTTATGGGAAGAAAAACATGGGATTCTATACCTGATAAACATAAACCATTAAAAAATAGATTAAACGTGATATTAACACGCAATAAAGATGTTCGTCTTAAGCATGAAATAGAATCTTATAAGGATACAATTGTTAAATATGATTTTAATGACATTTTAGAAGTTTCTAAATTAAATAAAAATTTTAATATTAGTAATATTTTTATAATAGGTGGAGAATCATTATATAAGCTGGCATTAGAATCAGACAGCATTTCTAAAATTTATATAACGGAAGTATATGAGGATTATGAATGCGATACATTTTTTCATAAAATAGATAAAGAAAAATATAAACTATCATATGTATCAAAATTCTATAGTGAAAATAATATTTATTATAGATATTTAGAATATGTTAATAAAAATAATAGTTCTGTAGAAGAATGGGTTAATAAAGAAGAACAACAATATTTAGATACTCTTCATAATATTATTACTAAGGGTATTGAGACTGAAGATAGGACTGGTGTTGGAACATATTCATTATTTGGAGAAAGATTTATCTATAATTTAGAAGATACTTTTCCAGCATTAACAACTAAAAAAATATATTTACGAGGTGTTTTTGAAGAATTGATGCTTTATCTTAGTGGTAAAACCGACAATGTTATATTAAATGAAAAAGGTATTAAAATATGGAATGGAAATACAAGCCGTGAATTTTTAGATAACCGTGGGTTATGGCATTATCCGGAAGGTGATATGGGGGAAACATATGGATTTAATTTCCGACATTATGGAGGATTTTATGAAACCTGTAAACAAGATTATAAGGGTTGTGGCTTTGACCAATTAGAGTATGTTCTATATTTAATTAAAAATGATCCAAATAGTAGACGTATCATAATAAATTTATGGAATCCAGCTACGATAAACAAAGCTGCATTGCCAGCGTGTTTGTGTTTTTACCAATTTTACGTCGATACAAGGCATAAAAAATTAAACTTACAAATTTATATAAGAAGCTCTGATTATTTCTTGGCTAATAATTGGAATACATTAACTGGAGCATTCTTAGTCAATATGATTTGTAATCTTAACGATATTAATTTATCTCCAGGAAAACTAACAGTTATAACTGGAGATACACATATTTATAAGAATCATATTGAACAAGTTAAACAAAACTTAGAAAGAACGCCCCGACCTTTTCCTAAATTAATATTTAAATGTGGTGGTTTAGATAGTATTTATGATTATAAATACGAAGATATTAAATTACTAGATTATTGTCCATATAAAAATATTAAAGCTCCTATGGCAGTTTAATTAGGTTGTAAAGGATCAGGATATAATTTCCAACCTCTTTCATTTGTATCGCAAACTTTCATTGGTTCTGTTGAGTTTTCAGCTTGTTTCTGTCTTGCGTTACAAAAATTACTTCCGCCTATTGCCGCACATACTCTCCATTTATCATTTTTACAAGAACTATGTTCTGGGGTTCCATATATGTAATTTCTACATGGATTAGAGCTCTTGCAATTAGGAGTACCATATTTAGCAAAATGTTCTTTTTTCATACAGCATATTATAACAATAATTAAAATAACAACCAATAATACACAATTTACAATATCAAAATTAATAACAGATTTAGCCATTCTATAATATACATATATAAAATAAATTTAGTAATGTTGTAATTATTATTTAAAAAGTAATTATTTAATGTATAAAATGACTACAATAACAATTATAATATTACTTGTAATTTTTATAATTTTATCAATATCAATTCCATCATACTTTATATGTTGTTATAACTAAAATAAAATAATCTATATATATTAATGGGATTATTAAGAGCGTCACTTGTTTTTATAATCGGAAATTTTGCAATATCCATAATGAATAAAGATTATATAAAAAGAATTGATGATATACCTATAATAGGTCATTTATTCGGAAAAGAAATACAAAAAATAATAATAGATAATAAATCAATGGCCTTACTTATAATTTTAACACTTGTAGAACTAATACTTTAATAAGCTTTTTAAGAAAAAGATTCGCCAAAAAATTATAGATTTTGTTAAAACTTTTATTAAAAGTTAGAAAAAGATTCGCCAAAAAATTATAGATTTTGTTAAAACTTTTATTAAAAGTTTATAAGACTGATTCGTATTCAGGTATTGTTTCATACATTTCATTAATTTTAGTTGGTTCTAAATAAGTGCTATTATAAATTTTATCAAATGTATTATAGTTTTTTTCTTTATCTAAAGGAGTATATATCTTTA
>Ga0209632_10003817_pt1 | contig 13577 bp, 8 predicted proteins | sample COG_10_FD_184754 | JGI IMG/M metagenome (GOLD analysis project Ga0209632, IMG submission 184754) | Pelagic Microbial community sample from North Sea - COGITO 998_met_10 (SPAdes) (version 2) | ecosystem: Environmental > Aquatic > Marine > Neritic zone/Coastal water | place: Helgoland, sampling...
AAGATTTGAAGAAAACCTGAAATTATTATCATCAGTTGTATTTACAAAAAATGCAACAAAAAAACCATTTTTAACAAAAGAGGAAAGCGATAAAATTTGGAAAAAAATTCCTGGTTATACGAAAAAAAAACCAAGAAAATTTAAAACAATACCTATGACGAAACTATATTTTTTGGAAGAAACAGAACATAAAAATGATGAGAAAGACATAGATACAGAACAACTATTAGATTTTGAGTCTGTTTTAACAGATAATAAAAAAGCAGATAAAAATCCTTTAAAAAATAAAGGAATACGTAGTAAATATTCTTGGAATTATGATGAACCACAACTAGCTCTGTCAAGAGAAGAAGTAAAAAAAATGATAGGTTCCGGTGTAAATATAAAATGTGCTAGATTTGGAAGTGATAATGGTAAAGAGGGAGAGGAATATGAATGTTATCCAAAAGCAATAGATTGTGCTTCTTGTATAACATTTTGGGAGGAAACAAAAAAAGGGGGAGAGGAAAAATGGTTATTTGTGGTTGGTATTTGGGATCAAGACGAAAAAAATAAAGGAAATATACATTCCAACGTGAAATGTTTGAAAGGAGTATGGTTTTTAGAAATGGATAATTTAGATTTAAAAAATTTATGGGGTTGTGAAGATACTGAAAAAGATAAAAAAGAAATGGGTAAAAATATAAAAGATATTCATGATAAAATAGAAGCATTGAAAAGATTCAATAAACAAAGAAAAACAAAAAAAGTGAAAGCACAAATACAAAGAGCGCATTTAAAAGGTTTATATTATTATGGAAATATTGAGAAAATAGAAGAAAGACTTAGAGATAAAAAAACCGGAAAAATTGGATCAGCTTGGTGGGATGATGAAGCAATTAAACAATGTAAAAATGAAAAAGAAAATATGGCATATGGAGGTTGTGTTCCATTATTAAATACATTAACAGAAATATTAACAAAGACAAATGCGTTATTGAAATATACACCAAAAGTCCAATTGGATAAAGCACAAGCAAGATTACAATGTAATATAACGGGTAGTAATTTTAGAGAGTTAATAGATAGAAAGAGAGCTGATGGAAAAGCAATATTTTCAAGAGAATTTACGTATCTATTCAGACCAATTATACCAGTTCAAATAGGTCAAAAAGGAGGAGGAGGTGAAAGACGAGTACAATACGATGATTGGTTAATTAATAATGGTGCAATTGAAAGTGAAGAAGATTTTTTCTTTGAAAACGATACGCCATATGGGTTTCCTATTTTCTTAAATAATCAAAGAACAATAGATATTATTAATAAAGAACCTGAATTAAAAAAAGAATTTATTAATAAAGAATTTTATATACCAGAGATATTTGATGATATAGACGAGGACCCGGATGATATAGAAGATGATGAAGATTGTACGGATACTAATTTTCCTGAATTAGAAGGGTATAAAAAACATGAACAAATATTATTAAACGTAGGGGCGTCGGTTTCCGCTAGTAATTCAACTAATCTATCGCAACAAGAAGAATTATTAGAGAATGCAATAAATGAATATGGTCTTATAGGTGAAGAACTAGAAGAATATAAAAATTTACTTTCTTTAGTTGGCGCTACCAATAACCCAAGAGTGCAATCTCGCGTTAGCGTGGAAGGAATTATACCTGGTCATGGACGAACTAGGTCGTCTGTAAACCGTACTCCAACACCGTCAGTGTTTGCGTCTCCACCGACAATAGAAGAAAAACAGGACAGCGATAATGATAGTAACCTGGGTGAAAAAGAAAGCAGCAATGATAGTGGTGATGATCCGGGTAGTAGAATTAGTGATAAAGCTAGCAGTAAAAGTAGCGACAATATGAGTATAGATAGCGACAAAACAGTAGGTAGCGCTTTTAGTGCTTTTGATGTTGGTGATCTTAGCGCTAGTTTAGAGTCTAGTTTAGAGTCTAGTTCAGGTAAGGGGTCAAAAGGTTATTCAGCACATAAAAGTAACAGTAAAAAAAGTGCCACGCAACACGACACAGCAAGAAGAAGAACGGATAACACCGTATATATACCAAAAAATGACGACGAAGAAGAAGAAGAGTTAAGGGTTATTTTACACAATAAAATAGATGGATACAGTCTTGATCAGTTAAATCAATTACATAGACATATGAGCAATGGTTCAAGGTTGAGTGAAGAAATGGTTATGAAAATTTCTCCGACACATATATTTTCTCAAAATCGGATCACATCTAGTTCTATAGATGGTGCACTCGACCCCTTCGCTCCTCGATCGCCAAAAAAAAGTATGAGAGAAGAAGACGCAGAGGAAGCACCGATTGATAGTTGGTATGGACGGAAAATTCTAGAAGCAAGGGATAGGCTAGATATGGGGGAAACATTAGGAGTTAATTGGTCAAAAATTTGGAGTGAGCATAAAGAATATGCCTTGAAAAATTTTGGTAAAGCTATATTTAAAACCCCGGAGGAAGTAGAAGACCCATTTGTTGGTAACGCGGATAAGGAAAGGGAGTTTATTGCTATGATTAATAAGTGGCTTCCAGGGGAGGCTAATCAAGGCGGCAAACGCAAAAATAAGAAAAAGAAAACAAGAAGAAAAAGGAAAAAGAAGAAAAAGAAAACCAGAACAAAAAAATAAATATTTTATAAATTTTAAAATATTTATTGACAATCGGTGATATAAACAGGAATATTAACTTTTTGCGTTTTAGCAAGAAACATACCGAAAAAAACCCAACCAATATTATGGAAAAGTTCTTTCATATAATAATCAACGGTTTGATTTAAATTTTCAACCGTGCAATGTTTATTATACAGTTTTTCAGCATCTCTCCAATGTTTATCAATTTCGACCTCATATTGAGTTATCAAAGGGGTATAATTTTTAGCAGGGTATGCGAGGAGCGATATTTTAGATAATACCGAACAACAATTTTTTCGTTTGCTATCTATTTCTTGCCAATCTTCGGGGATTTGGTTTTCAAAATCATCTTCAGACGAATCAATATTTTCACTGTCTTCCATGGAAAATATTTCATCTTCGCTTGAAACAGCGGCTTCTTCTTGAACTGGAGTATTTACTTCTTTGGAGGCGAAAGGATTTAAAGCGAACCATATACCTGAGCGGCCGTTAGGTTTGGAGGTGTTACTTGGAGGAATATTAATATTATCAGACTTTGGCATTTATATAAATATATAATATTTTTTATTTAAATATTTTTTTAAATGTATTAAAAATAAAAAAAGATTTACATTTATAATGTTAATAAAAGTTGATTATAGAGAGAAAAAACTAATAGGACAGTTATTAAAATTAAAGGACAAGGAGAAATTGGATAAAATAAAAATAAAAATTGAAAATTTACCGGTTGGTGATATAATAATATGCGATGATAAAGATAAAGAAATCATTATAATAGAAAGAAAATCTTTATCAGATTTGGCTAGTTCAATAAAAGACGGCAGATATGCCGAACAAAGCTATAGATTGAACGGACATTCTATGATAAATCATAATATTGTATATTTATTGGAAGGAATTATAGCAGATTGGTCTGATAAAAAAGCAAAATTAACAAGAACACCTAAAAAGACATTATATGTCACGATGTTTAGCTTACAATATTATAAAGGTTTTACAACCATAAATACAAAAAATGTAGAAGAAACAGCGGAATATATAATAAGAACAGCGGATAAATTATCTCGTGATAAGAAGCAGTGTTATTATGATACATCGTGTAATTATGTTCCATATACATCTGTAGTAAATAAAGAAAAAAAGAAAAATATTACACCTAAAAATATTAATATAATAATGTTAAACCAAATACCAGGTATTAGTTTAAAAACGTCTGAGGCAATACTTGAAAACTATAAGACTGTATATAATTTAATTAAAAAATTAAATGAAAATTTAGAATGTTTAGATGACATTAAGTTGAAAACTACAAACGGGGAGAGAAAAATATCGAAAACTTCAATTAAAAATATAAAAGAATATCTTTTATAAAAATAATAATATAAAAAATTTTGAAGTGTTATATTATAACAATGTCTGCAGGTTTATTAATAAACGAAAACAATATTTACGGGATCGTAAATCCCCCACCTGAACCAACCGCTTACAATCCAAAATCTTGGCAAACAGTAAATTCGGCAGCTGTGAATTGGGCTACTTTTGTAGATTTATCTAGTAATTTTTACACTCTTACAAATGGCGCGGACGCTGCACTAGATACAATAAAAGAATTGTCAGATTATTTGACAGACGGTAACATTACTGGTGGTTTAGTAACATCATTAGCTGCAAAAGCACCATTAGACGCTCCTACATTTACGGGCGACGTGACACTATCCGCAAACAAAAGCTTAATAATAACAACCAATAATGGAACAGATGGTTTATTTTTAGGAGGAACAAGTACGGCACATTTAATAACCGCAACAGCAGCTGAATTAAACTATTGTGTTGGACTGACGGGGGGAACTTTGCAAACACAATTTGCTGCTAAGGCACCGCACGTAAATCCAACCTTCACGGGAATAGTTACGTTGCCAACGATTGATAGTAATTCGGGGGATACATCGGCAGCAACAAAAAAATATGTAGATGACAACACATCTGGAGCAATCACGGGTGCTGCTTCAACCATAAAAACAGCTGATTTGTCTGTTTCAAAGGCGTTGGTTTCTAATGGAGATGGGAAAGTCGCCGTGAGCGCGGTTACATCAACCGAACTAGGACATTTGTCTGGAGTAACAAGTGCCGTTCAAGCACAAATAACCGCAAGAGCTGCAAAAGGTGCTAATTCAGATATTACTGCCATAACAGGTTTAACAACGATGCTGGCAATAACTCAAGGGGGAACAGGTGCCGCAACAGCATCAGCAGCAAGAACAAATTTAGGAGTTGATGAGACGGGTACAGATAATTCTATAGATGTATCATTAGCAACCGTTACAGGTAATTATTTGACAATATCAGGACAAGCTATTACAGCAGGAACAGTTCCGGTTGTATTAGGGGGTACTGGTGCCACATCAGCATCAAGCGCAAGAACCAGTTTAGGTGTCGCTATTGGTTCAGACGTTCAAGCATATCACGCTAATTTAGCAGATATAGCAGGATTATCAAAAACAGCCAATAACTTTATAGTAGCAGATGGTAGTAATTTTACATTAAAAACGGCAGCAGATTCAAGAACTGCTTTAGGACTAGGTGCTTTAGCAACTGCTGCAACGATAAACAACGCTAATTGGACTGCGAATGGTGCTGATTTAGCACTAGTAAATGGTGGTACTGGCGCTTCAACGGCATCAGCAGCAAGAACAAATTTAGGTGTCGCTATTGGTTCAGACGTTCAAGCATATGATGCTGGTCTTCTTTCAATTGCTGGATTAACAACCGCCGCAAACAAAATGATATATACAACAGCAGCTGATACATATGCTGTAGCTGATTTAACATCAGTAGCTAGAGATTTATTAGGTGATACTACTGTTGCCGACCAACGCGCGACACTTGGATTAGGAACAGGGAGTGCTGTAGTATTTAATCAAGTTACAGCGGCTCTTGTAGGAAATGCTTCCACAGCAACAAATTTAGCAGGTTCCCAAACGGCAAATTTTGTATATGCGGCTCCAAACACAAATGACGGAATTGCTAGTTTCAGAGCTTTAGTAGCAGGTGATATTCCAACGTTGAACCAATCTACAACAGGTAATGCTGATACAGCAACCGATTTAGCAGGAACAAAAGAGGCCAATTTAGTATATGCTGGTCCAGGTTCAGGTGATGACGCCGCCCCAAGCTTTAGAACATTGGTTGCTGCTGATATTCCAACATTGAACCAAGCTACAACTGGTAATGCTGATACAGCAACAAAAATAACAAGTATTACAAACAACAATATAGTTCAGTTGACAGAAGAACAAACATTAACCAATAAAACACTTACATCACCGACAATTACAGGCACCGGAGCAATTGCTGGAACATTTACAGGCGATTTGACTGGTGATGTTACTGGCGATGTTACTGGCAATGTTACTGGTGATTTGGCAGGAAATGCTGCTACAGCATCCGCTGCTAAGGGAAATAGTGCCTTAGAAGCAGCATTGGCAGCTAAAGCAACATCTGCTAGCCCAACATTCACAGGCGTAGTTACTTTACCAGCAATTACTACAAGTTCAGCTTCTACATCAGCTGCTACAAAAGCATACGTTGATTCGGTTGCTTCTGGATTAGATACAAAAGAATCTGTTAGAGTAGCAACGACAGCAGCTGGAACATTGGCTTCATCATTCGCAGATGGAGCAACAGTAGATGGCATAACATTGGCAACGGGTGATAGAATTCTTATTAAAACCCAAGTAGGTGGCAGTGAAAATGGTATTTATACAGTTAATGCTAGTGGTGCTCCAACAAGAGCAACTGATTTTGACACTGATGCTGAAGTTACGGCGGGTTCTTTCACATTTGTAGAAGAGGGAACAACAAATGCAAATGCTGGCTTTGTATTGTCAACAACTGGCGCAATTACAGTGGGAACAACAGCATTATCATTTACACAATTTTCATCGTCGGCAACAATTGCTGCTGGAACTGGTTTAACAAAAAGTGGTACTACTTTAAGTGTAGATGCGGCACAAACACAAATTACTTCGGTAGGAACATTGTCTGCATTAACAGTTGGAGGAAATCTCACTGTTTCAGATGGCGCTTATAATTTAGATGTAGCTTCACATGACGGGTCATCAAATGGTTTAAAATTAGGAGGAACATTAGTAACCGCAACCGCGGCGCAATTGAATTTTGTAACTGGTGTCACAAGTGGCATACAAAGTCAATTAGATGCGAAGGGAACAGGAAGTGTATCATCATTGAGTGATTTATCTATTACAGCAACTACGGCAGAATTAAATATTCTGGATGGTAGTGCAACAACCCAAGTAACTGTAGATCTTGCTGATGGATATGGTGTTGTAATTAGCGAGGGTGATGTTATGAAACAATGTTTAGTGTCTGATTTTAAAACATATGTTGCTGATCTTATTTTAACAACAGCAGCACAAGCAGCGATTACATCTGTAGGAACATTGACTTCATTAAAAATTGCTAATGATGCAACTATTGGCAGTGCTGGCGACGCCGATGCTATTACTATAGCAGAAAATGGTGTTTGTACTTTTTCTGCTGGTATAAGTGGAACGTTGACAGGTAATGTAACTGGTGATGTTACTGGTAATGCTGATACAGCAACCGATTTAGCAGGAACAAAAGCAGTCAATTCAGTATATGCTGGTCCAGGTTCAGGTGTTGCCGCCGCCCCAAGCTTTAGAGCATTGGTTGCTGGTGATATTCCAACATTGAACCAAGATACAACAGGAACAGCAGCTAATCTTTCGGGTTCCCAAACGGCAAAATTTGTATATGCTGGTCCAGGTTCAGGTGATGCCGCCGCCCCAAGCTTTAGAGCTTTAATTGCGAGTGATATTCCAACATTAAATCAAGATACATCGGGAACAGCAGCAACAGTAACAGGAGCAGCACAAACAGCAATTACATCAGTGGGAACACTTACCGCATTGACGGTAGATGATGTTGCAATTGATGGAAAGGTAATTACAATGACTGGTTCCACAGGTGATACAGCAGTTCTTACAGTAGCTGAAAATGGTGCTTTGACAATAACAACAACTGATGCGGCAGCAGAAGGAGCAAATATAACAATAACAGCAGATGGAACAGCAGAATTAGCAGGAACAACAGTTACATTAAATTCATCTGGTGGAATAACATTGGATGCTGATAATGGAACAATTACATTTTCAGACGGTGGTAACAGTCTAGGAACTATTACAAGTGCTGGTTATAGTGGAAATGCCGCAACCGCTTCATCCATAACAGGATTAACAGCATCAGTTAGTGATTTGAATATATTGAATGGTGTTACTGCTGTGACAGCAGAATTGAATAAATTAGCTGGATTAACAACAAGTAAAGCAGAGTTGACCGTATTAGACGGAAATGCTGCATCTGGAAGAGCATCGGTACCATTAGATGGCGGTGATGGTGTTGTAATAAATGATAATGGAACTATGACACAATGTTTGGTGTCTGATTTTAAAACATATGTTGCTGATCTTACTTTAATAACAGCAGCACAAACTAATATTACATCCGTAGGAACATTGACAGGATTGACTGTAACTGGAGATATGACATTATCAGACGGGGCTTATAATTTAGATGTAGCTTCACACGACGGAGGAACAAATGGTTTAACACTAGGAGGAACATTAGTAACAGCAAGTGCTGCTGAATTGAATTATGTAGATGGAGTATCAAGTGGCATACAAAGTCAATTAGATGATAAAGCAAATTTGGCTAGTCCAACATTAACGGGGACGCCATTGGCACCAACCGCTACAGACGGAACAAATACAACACAATTAGCGACAACACAGTTTGTTACAACAGCAATCACAAATACAGATGTTAGCAATGCAACAAACCTTGCGACAGCTTCAAAGATAGTAAAAAGAGATAGTAGTGGTGGGGCGGCATTTGAAACGGTGACGTGCACGGTATTGACGACGGGGACGGGAAGCGGGGTTGGTGCGAGCGTGACAGACCTTACAACAAGAGTAACAGCCTTAGAAAATTCGGTTAAAATCACATCGGCCGCACCAACCACCTCTACAGTAGGAGTAGCTGGAGATATGTTAATTAAATCTGACGGAGCTACAATGTATGTATTGCCATCTATTACGGGTACTGAAGGTAATTACAGTTACAATTGGAGACAAGTAAGTCTTGCAGCAATCTAATAAATTTTGTTAATTAATATTTTATAAAAAAACTATTTAAAAAATATTAATGAATATAAGTTATAATGGCAGAATCGAACGTCAACATGAAAGTGGAGGAAACTCCAACAGAAAGCGGAGAATCCGCACCAGCACAAAGGCAAGTTAGTCTTACGCAAATTCCCGTAAATACGGAGAACGATGCGTTGAATATGCTAGTAGCATTTCTACAAGTAGCACAAAAACGCGGAGCATTTACATTGGAAGAAGCGGGAAAAATTATGGAATCCGTCAATGTGTTTCAAAAGAATGCTACGCAACAAGCAGCGAACGTGCCTTTACCAACAGTAGAAGAAGAGAAATAAATAAATAAATTAATAATTAATATATTTGATTAATTATTAATATCCAGAACCTAAAATTGGTTTTTCATCGGGTTTTCTAGTCCTACCTTCAAATTTACCAGATAAGATTGCTTTGTGCGTAGCTTCGTGTCCTTTCCAGTTTTTAGACATGGGGTCTTCAGAATGTTGTTGTTTATCGGCTTTAGTTTCAAGTCCAATCATTTGGTCTTCGGGATCAAAGCTTGAAAATTGATTTTGGTTAAATTTTGGTTTTGAAAGATTAGCATCTGTCAATAGCCTTTTGATATTTTTATTTTCTTTCTGTTTAAAAACACTTTCAATTCCAGCGTTGGGTTCTAAAGGATTGACTAATAAACGGTAACCTTTTCGGTTTTGAGCGTCATACGTTTCTTGGAAATATAGAACGGGGCACTGAATGCCATTTTCGCGTTGAAATTCCCAATAATCGATATATTCGTCTAAATTATTAAAAACAATAGGATTTATTCCAGCAATTCGTGGTGCCCTAGTGTTGATTAAATGTAGAACATTTCCTTCGCGCAATAATAAATTAGGACAATCTTTATTTATTAAATCTGAATGGTTTTCATATTCACTTGGTTTATATTTTGGTTGTTCGTATCCTTCAGTAATATTGTGTTTATAAGTACAACAAAAATAAAAACCAAGAATAAATGCTAAAACTATTAATTCGGTTTTCATATAATATATTGTAATAAATAAATTTCTAACCAAAGTATAAATGGGATTAGAAAAAAAATCGGAAATCAAAACAATTATATTGAATAAAAGGAGTAAAAAAAAAGCGAACAAGGCCGTTCAAAACGGGGTTGCTATAGTGGCATATATGGCACCTTGGTGCCATCATTGTAAAGAATTGAAACCAACGTGGGATGGGTTAATGAAGAAACTAAGTAAATTGCAAAAAAACGGGAGGAAATTAAAATTACAAGAGTCGGGGTCGTTAATAACCTCGATGGAAGGCAATGAGAATTTTTTGAATGTAGATGAGAATAAGCCGGATGGCTGGCCTACAATTAGAATATTTAGAAATGGTATAAAGCAAGAAGATTATGCAGGCGGCAGAGATATGGAATCGTTAACCAATTTAATAAATAACGAGTTTGGATTGGTTATGAGTGGGGGAAGAAAAAAGATACGGGGGAAAACGCGTAGAAAGAGAAAAAGACGGAGAAGGAAAACCCGTAAAAAATGGTTTTTTGGATTATTTTAATGTCCGGTTTCACCAATATAACTGATCATAATACCATTAATTGTGCTAAAAAAAGCAAGTATAATTATTATTTTAATCAAATCTAAAAATTCTGGAAATTTTAAATTAAAATTAGATAAACTTTTACCTCTATTAATTCCAATATTATAATGCAGCATTGCTTCTATAAAAAAAACCATGAAAGTAACAATAGTAACCATAAAATTCATATTATATATATAAATTATATTATATATATAATTATTTTAATAGATTGGGATAGAAGAACTGCATGCTAAAAATAGGCGCGCTTGTAAAAGACTGTCCAATACTATCAAATAATGCGGGTTTTTTACCTTCAATGCCATGACCGATAAATTGCATGGTCCAACCAAAGCAGAATAAGCACCAAGCAAGGAAATATTTTCTTGGGATATTTGATTGGATATAATGATTGGCAAATTCAATAATTGTAAAATAAACAAACATGGTAAGACCAGGAAACAAACCATATGAAATATAATAACAAATATAAACATTTGAGATATTGCGTCCTAGAGAAAAAGGCACAACTCTAGCCCATCGAGGGGCATCATTAAAATAAAGAACAACGTTATTAGTAGCAATTCTAATAGAAAGAACGATCATTGGAATACAAAAAGCGTGAATCATTTTATTAACATAATTTTTATGATATTGATTATAAAAATCAAGAGGGTCTGAGGGTCCATAAACTACTGTATCCATTTAATAATAAGTAAAATTATACATTTAAGTCGGTTAATAAATTGATTTAAATGTATTTTTTTATTTATATTTAACAAATGAAAATACAAGTAAAACTATATGATTTCAATATTGAAGATATAGAAAAAGAAGAAGAAGAAATAGACGAAGAAGATGATGAGAAAAAACCAGAATTTGGATGTAATAAGTTATTCAGAATACAAATGTTTGGAATGGATGAAAGGGGGAATGATTATTCTATCATATCAGACGACTTCAAACCATTCTTCTATATAAAAATTCCAGATGATTGGACAATACCAATAAAAAATACGTTTGTATTATACTTGAAAGAATCGTTGGGTAAATATTATAGAAAAGCGTTGCTAGAAGATCAATGTAAATTGAGGAAAAAAAAAGATTTATATGGTTTTGATAATGATAAAGAGTATAAATTTATAGTAGTAAGATTTAATTGTTTGAAGGCGTTTAATAAAGCGAAGAATTTATGGTATTCACCATACGATTCAAATAAAAAAAGGACGCTCTTGAAAAAAGGATTTAGATTTAAATATCAAGAAAGGTGGTATTCAACTTATTTATATGAAGCAAAACTGCCCCCATTGTTGAGGATGTTTCATATAAAAGAAATAAGTCCTTCGGGGTGGATAACCGTAAATAAAGAGGTATATTCGAAGCGCATAAAAAAATCAAGGTGTAAATATGAATTTGATGTATCATATAGAGATATTGTTCCTTTAAACGAAAAAGAAACATTGGTTCCAATGAAAATCATGAGTTGGGATATTGAAGCGAGTTCGAGCCACGGTGATTTTCCATTGGCAAAAAAACATTATAGAAAATTGATACAAGAAATAATAGAATATTGGATAAAAAATAAAGAAAAGTTAAAAAAGAAAAACTTGGAAGAAAGAACGAATATGTTTCGACGAATGATGTTAAAAGCGTATGGATTTGAGGTGAAATGTGATGCGAATATAAGCAAAATACATACTAATTCAAAATTAAAAGGGAGAGGTATAGTAGAAGATTGTATACAAAAAATTATAAGTTATAAAATAGGCAGGTTAATCGCAAAAGCAAAAAAACCGTCAAAATGGGAAAGAATGAAAAGCGGGGCGTGGGAAGGCACAGAAATGTCTATAGAAGAAATACAGGCAGAAGACGATGAGGAAGATAGTTATATGCCGAAAGAACAATGGATTCCATCAAATATACCGAAAGATATTTTTAATAATAATATAATATACTGTTTGGATTCAAATTTAGATGCGGGAAAGAAAGTAGTTTTATTAGATAGAGCATTGGAATGGAGAAGTAAAAAAATGGATGAAGAAGGTTGGCCGATAAGAGACCATGCGGTTACGTGTCCGTTGCCGAAAATAGCTGGCGATAAAGTAACGTTTATTGGGAGTACATTTATGAAAGTGGGGGAAGATGAAGAACGATATTTGAACCATATGGTAGTATTAAATAGCTGTAATGAAATTCCAGAGGTTCCCAATTCACAAATAGAAACGTATGAAACTGAAAAAGAATTGTTGGTTGGATGGGCTAAAATGATAAAGCGGGAAAATCCAGAAGTAGTTATCGGTTATAACACATTTGGGTTTGATTGGAAGTTTATGATTGCAAGATGTGAAGAATTGGGAATCAAAAGTAAATTTTTGAAATTATTATCAAAGAACAACGAAGGTGCTACAATAGCAAAATCGGTTACAAAGGTTGCAAGCGGGACATATGATTTGAAATATGTTAAAATGAATGGTCGGTTACAGGTCGATTTATTTTGTCATTTTAAAAAATCAGTGAATTTGCCAAGTTATAAATTAGATGCAGTGGCATCATTTTATATAGGAGACAAAATTAACAAGGTGGAATATGAAGAAAATGAATTGGTAAAAATATACAGTGATAATTTAATGGGGTTAAGGGACGGGCATTATATAAAATTTGAAATAATAAATCATTCGACTGATGTATATAAAGAGGGTAAGAAATTTATAATACGAGATTTATGTTTGGAAGAAAAATCTTTTAAAATACAAGGAGAATTTAAGCCTGGAAATGGTAAATTAAGGTGGTGTTTGGCGAAAGATGATGTAACACCACACGATATATTTAGATTGTCATTAGAGGGTCCAGAAGGAAGGGCGAAAGTAGCAAAATATTGTTATCAGGATTGTAACCTAGTACATAATTTATTTCTAAAAAATAAAATTTTTACAGGATATTGTGAAATGTCGAAAATTTGTTCTGTGCCTATAGATTTCATCGCGATGAGAGGTCAGGGGATTAAATTATTGAGTTATATAGCAAAAAAATGTAGAGAAAAGAAAACGTTAATGCCGGTAAAAGAAAAGGGTAATTTGGAAGAAGGTTATGAAGGTGCAATTGTTTTGCCACCGAAAAATGGTTTTTATGTAGGTAATCCA
>Ga0209632_10003818_pt1 | contig 13576 bp, 12 predicted proteins | sample COG_10_FD_184754 | JGI IMG/M metagenome (GOLD analysis project Ga0209632, IMG submission 184754) | Pelagic Microbial community sample from North Sea - COGITO 998_met_10 (SPAdes) (version 2) | ecosystem: Environmental > Aquatic > Marine > Neritic zone/Coastal water | place: Helgoland, sampling...
GATGCCATTGTGGATAGGATGCGCGAGAAGACGGGAGACCGCCCGAATGTGGACAAGGACAATCCAGACCTTCCTATTCACGTTTACATAGATAAAGAACTGGTTACTATATCATTAGATGCCACCGGACACTCTTTACACATGCGTGGTTACCGACAAATTACCGGACAAGCACCAATAAACGAAGTACTGGCTGCGGGTATTGTAGAACTATCCGGTTGGGATCCTTCCACTCCACTTTATGACGGCATGTGTGGCTCAGGAACTATTGCCATGGAGGCCGCCATCAAAGGATTGAATATGCCTCCAGGTTTGTTCAGAAAATTGGGATACGCTTTTGAGAGATGGCCCGATTTTGACCAGCAGTTGTTCGATACGATTATCCAAAGTTCGATGGACAAAATATCTGATGCTCCGTTAAAAATCTATGCTTCGGATGTAAGTGCAAATGTGGTTTCAAAGGCAAAGAAGAATATCTACAATGCCGAACTGGATGAAGAGATTCAAGTCAGTGTGCAAGAGTTTCTCGAACTAGTTCCGACAGAATCAAGAGGAACCTTAATTCTTAACCCTCCTTACGGTGATAGAATGAACAAGGAAGACATTGATGAGCTTTATAGTAACATGGGCGATGCTTTTAAACAGAACTGGAAAGGTTTTGCCTGCTTTATGATAACCGGAAACCTAACAGCGTTGAAAAAGGTTGGACTTAAATCAACTAGTAAAAAAGAGCTTTTCAATGGTTCAATCGATTGCCGATTGGCCCGCTTCGATATTTATGAAGGTTCTAAGAGATGATTGTTTTTTGTCATTCCGAGGAACGAGGAATCTCCTATTACTACAACGAGATGCTTCCTTCGTCAGCATGACATTGTGGGCTTGTTTCAGTATCTATCAACTATTGGATTCAGACTCTGAAACAAGTTCAGTGTGACGCTGTTTAAAAACATCAAAGGGAAGCAAACTAATAACCATTGTTACTAATGAAAGTCCTCAAATTATTTCTTGTCGTAGCCATTGGCCTTCTGGCAACACAATCTCAAGCACAGGACTGGCGAGAAATGATTTCAGACCCGAATGCCAATTTTAATGAAGTAAAAGCGGCATTCTATGCCGAGTTTGGAGAGGAAGTAGGCAAGAAAGGTTCTGGCTGGAAACATTTTAAGCGTTGGGAATGGTTCATGGAGCAGCGACTTTCCGAAAACGGAAAACTGCCCAATTCCAAACTCATTTATGATGAAGTAAAACGTGCCGACCTCCAGAAGCAATTCCGTGGTACAAATGGAGACTGGCAACTATTAGGTCCAACAGGCGCACCTTCAAATGGCAGCGGTCAATCCATAGGTCGCATTTCCGCCATTGCTTTTCATCCTACAGATACAAACCAACTTTGGGCTGGCGCTCCCGCTGGTGGACTTTGGAAATCTGACGACAACGGCCTTTCGTGGGATCCTCTGACCGATGATTTACTCAACATTGGTGTAGCAGAGTTGGTCATCAACCCTCACAATACCGATACAATGTATTTGGCAACGGGAGATGGAAGCTCTAGCAATACCTACAGTTATGGAGTAATGCAATCTATAGATGCAGGCCAAACTTGGGATACTACAGGCTTAAGCTTTGGTGTAAATCAAGGGCGAAACATCCGAAGACTTATTCTTGATTCAACAAACACGAATGTGCTGATAGCAGCAAGCACCAACGGTATTTATAGAACCGAAGATGCAGGCGTTACTTGGCAAAGCGTGCAACCTGGAAACTTCACCGATGTAGAATTCAAGCCGTTTAGCCACGATACGATTTATGCCACAACCAGTTCTTCATCTCTGCCTCCGCTCTATGTTTCGCATGACAATGGTCAAAGTTGGACGCCATCAGTTTCTGGCATGGATACCTCGCCCATGGGACGGAGCAAAGTGGCCGTTTCATCAGCTTCCCCCAACGTAGTTTATGTGCTCGCAACCAACTCAACCTCTAGCTATCAGGGACTTTATCGTTCTGAAGATGCTGGAGCCAATTGGACCTTGATGTCAAACAGCCCCAATGTTTTAGGCTACGATGAGTTTGGTGCAGATGAAGATGGACAAGGCTGGTACTCAATGGAGTTGGCGGTTTCTCCTCTTGATGCAAATGAAGTACGCGTAGGCGGCATCAACACCTGGATTTCCAACAATGGAGGAACCAATTTCTTTATTGAAGCGCACTGGACTGGTGCAAATGGAAGGTATATCCATGCAGACCAGCATCGGGCAGAATATCACCCCATCACCAATCAGTTTTATGCAGGGTGCGATGGCGGGCTTTACAGACGTTCATATTATTTTGATGGATACGAAATCGTGACATCTGGTATGTCAATCACACAGTTTTACCGACTGTCTAGCGCTACAACTGACCCAACCATTCTACTAGCAGGAGCACAGGATAACGGCACGTTTCGTTGGAAGAATAACATTTGGCAAGCCGTGTTTGGTGGAGATGGAATGGAAACCATGATTCATCCTGAAGACCCGTTTATCATGTATTGCACCATTCAGAGAGGAGAATTACACAAAAGCGTGGATGGTGGAAGTAATTTTGGTGATGATATTGCTCCAACCTCTGGCGCTTGGGTCACACCATTTATGATGGAGCCAGGAAGACCCGATGTCCTTTACGCTGCATCTGGAAGCAAGGTGTACCGTTCAGACGATGGCGGTTCAACATGGTTTGACTTCTCACCCAACCTTACCTCCGTAAATTCCAGTCAATTGATTACGCTGGATGTCGCACATTCAAACACAGAATATGTTGTGGCAGGTTCTAACCGGACCATACGCATTACCAAAGACCTTGGCGGAACGTGGGAAAACATTCTAACTGGGCTGCCTAGCAATAGCATGACGTATGTGGCTTTCGACCCATTGAACGAGAATACCATTTGGGTGACTTTTTCCGGATACAGTGATGGCAAAAAGGTTTACCGAAGTCAGGATGCAGGCGAAACGTGGGAGAACATGAGCATGAACTTGCCCAATCTGCCAGTCAATTGTGTAGAGATTGAAAGAAGCTCTACAGGAGGGGTGTATGTAGGAACGGATGTTGGCATTTACTATTGGGACAGTAACCTGAGCGAGTGGGAACCTTACATGACTGGACTACCCAACGTAATTGTAAACGAGTTAGAAATTCATGAAGACGCAAACATTATTCGGGCGGCAACTTATGGTCGTGGAATTTGGGAATCTGACACTCGAAATGTGATTAACGTAGGAATTGAAGAAGCAGATAACGAGCAATCCCTTCTCAGTATTTGGCCCAACCCAGCCTCGGATTTCGTTCACATAGAGTTCCCGAAAGATGCTGAACCTGAGAATCTTGTCCTCATAGATGCCTACGGAAGAATAGTTAGAAACGCATTGAATCCTACTATAACCAACAGTCTCAGTTTAAACATTCAAGACCTCCCCAACTCGGTTTATTATCTCGCCAGTATGAAAGGTCGTAAACTTGTTGGCAGATTTATTGTAAGCAAACCATGAACAATATATTAATTACGTAGTTTAGTGTTCCAACATTGATTAATAAAACCAATTAAAAAAAAGAGTATGAAAAAGCACATTACAGTATTATCAAGCATCATGGCATTTATGGTTCTTGTAGCATTTACCCCAGTTTCTGATTCTGATGGTTTCTACAAAATTGACCTAACCAACAGCGGTGTTAAATGGGTAGCAACAAAAATCACTGACAAAACACACGAGGGTACAGTAAACCTTTCTGAAGGTGGTCTTCAATTAACTGAAGGTGTAATTACCGGTGGAAAATTTACCATTGATATGACTTCTATTGCCGTTACAGATTTAACAGGCGGAATGAAAGGAAAACTAGAAGGACACTTGAAAAACGAAGATTTCTTCAACGTTGACAAGTTTAAAACAGCCAACATTACAATTGTAGGTGTTGATGGAGATAACGTTAAGGCTAACCTTACCATTAAGGGAATTACCAACGAAGTTTCGTTCCCAGTTAAAGTTGTGTTAGACGATAACGGGGGGATGACTGCCACGGCAGATATGGAAATTGACAGAACTAAGTTTGATGTACGTTATGGTTCAGACTCATTCTTCGACAACTTGGGAGATAAGGCGATTGATGATGTTATCAAATTCAGCGTTTCCTTAAAAGGAACGAAGTAAACACTACGTCTAAATCTTATTTGAAAAAGGGAGCAATTTGCTCCCTTTTCTTTTGTCCTACATTTGCGAAATGCCCACAGAAAGAGAACGCCTTTTAAGACACCTTGCTCCCACTTCGGACAGTCCAATGGGACTTGCGATTGACCGAGCAGAGGGTGTATATATGTTCGACCCATCGGGTAAAAAATATCTTGATCTTATTGCGGGAATATCGGTTAGTAATGTCGGGCACTGCCACCCAAAAGTGGTGCAGGCCATCAAAGACCAGGCAGACAAACATCTTCACCTTATGGTGTATGGAGAATACGTTCAGTCTCCACAAATAACATTTGCAAATGCACTTACTTCCACCCTACCCGATTCATTAGACTCCGTGTACTTCGTTAATTCTGGTAGTGAAGCTATTGAAGGGGCTATAAAGCTTGCAAAGAAAGCAACTGGTCGCAGTGGGCTTGTCAGTTTTGAAAACGCCTATCACGGCAGTACCACTGGTGCGTTGAGTTTGATGGGAAACGAAGAGTTCAAGCATCCGTTCTACCCTCTACTACCCGAAACTTCCGTCATCCGTCATGGCAATTTTGATGACTTAGAAAACGTCACCACAGAAACTGCAGCTGTGTTTCTAGAGACGATACAGGGTGAAGCTGGAATAAGAGTTCCATCAGTTGAATACATGCAAGCATTGAGAAACCGATGTACAGAAACAGGTGCATTGCTAGTGTTGGATGAAATTCAATGTGGATTTGGACGAACTGGAAAGATGTTCGCGTTCGAGCATTTTGATATTGTTCCAGACATACTTCTTCTTGCCAAAGGAATGGGAGGAGGAATGCCAATTGGAGCATTTATAGCTTCCAACGAGCTGATGTCTACCCTCAGCCATGACCCCATTTTGGGACACATCACAACGTTTGGCGGTCATCCTGTCTCGTGTGTCGCTGGCCAAGCCTGTCTATCTGTCATACAAGAAGAAAAGCTGGTTGAGTCTATTCCAGCCAAGGAAAACTTGTTCCGAAAATTGCTAAATCATCCCGAAATAAGGGAGATTCGAGGTAAAGGCTTGATGCTTGCTCTTCAATTACGCGACAGCAAACAGCTGTTTCCTGCTATTGATAGATGCATAGAAAATGGCATAGTTACAGATTGGTTTCTTTTTTGTGATAGCGCGATGCGCATCGCTCCGCCATTGACTATTACGGAAGATGAAATCGCAGAAGTTTGCGCCATTATAAACGAATCTATAACCAAGTAACATGAACAGATTTTTCACAACCCTTGCCACTTCCTTACTTGTAATAGGCTCCGCATTCGGCAGCTATGCCCAAGAAGCAAATTCACTCCTTTGGAAAGTGAGTGGCAAAGACATTACAAAACCGTCTTACATATTCGGCACCATTCACATGTTACCCGAAGACAAGTATTTCTTCACCGATCAAATGCAAGCTGCATTAACGGAAAGCGATGTACTGGCCTTGGAAGTTGATATGGACGTACCACTTTCTGAACAATTGAAAATGGCTGGTGAGATGATTATGCCTGATGGAAAAACATGGGCTGATTTCATGACCGCTGATGAGTATGCTGCTGTAAAATCTGCGTTTGTCGATTCGCTTGGTTTTAAAGAAAAGAAGGTTGACAAATACTCCAAAATCAAGCCTATTTACGTGAGCGGAATCATTCTCTCTGAACTGCTTGGAAAAGTGAAGATGTACGAGAAAGAGCTTACTTCATTGGCAAAAAAGGAAAAGAAAACCATTATTGGGTTAGAGACTTTTCAAGAGCAAATGGACATTGTGAATTCTATTCAGCTAGAAGACCAGATTGAAGACCTTAAAGAATCTACCGCAAGTATGGTTCGCGATTACAACGAAATGCTTGATGCCTATACTGAGCAGAACCTTGCTGAACTTGAAAAATTAGGCGAAGACAGTGAAGGCTTTGATAAGATGGAAGCAAAAATGCTAACCGACCGTAACGACCGCTGGATAAAAGCAATCCAAGAAAAGCTGTCAAATACCTCTACGTTTTATGCGGTTGGCGCAATGCACTTGGTAGGCGAAAAAGGACTGATTGAGCAGCTAAAAGCAGCTGGATATTCTGTTGATGCCGTGAATTAAAACGCCAACCAAAACTCAATTTTCTAAAGCTCCTCCAAGTTTACAACTTAGAGGAGCTTTTTCTTTTCGAGATTCGCAACTGATTTAAGTATGATTGACCAGATTTACAACAAGACTTCTGAGACCGTTTTAGAGGTTCTGACTCAACAGACGAAGATTAAGGAAGGCGGCATCTGTAATCCTCAAGAATACTTTGGCACTACATACCGCCTGTTATCTGGGATTCTGGGAGTTGTAGTGAACAACAACAACCTCAATTCAAAAAGCAACAGTCTCACCGAAACTTTCAACGAACTGCAAAGCACTCTGAGCAAAGAATGCGTGTTTACTTCGAATTACAACAATTCAACAGTTAGCGAACGAGCGGCACTTGAAAGCTTCAACAATTGGTTTGCTGTTCAGAAATACGGACGAATCAATTTATCCGACCTATACGAACGATTGTTGTTGCTTGAGTTTTCTATTCAGAATGAAACAATTGTTTCAAACGAAGAGAAACAAGGCGCGAATAATATTGGCTCATTCTACACGCCAGCTTCATTGGCAGATAAGATTGTTGAACTCACATTAGACGATTATATCCTTAGAAATACAGGAATTGAAAAGTTCGCGCCATCAGAAAAAACAATTGAACAAACGCAAAAAGTTGCTGAGTTGTTGAGAATCTCAACATTTGCCGATTACTCATGTGGAACAGGGAGTTTTCTGTTGGCAATTCTCAAATACTGCAAAAACCATGTTGATGCTTCCAAAAATTTACTTGAAACAGTTGCCCTAAACTTTCATGCGATTGAAGCAGATTCCCTATCACTAGAAATTGCAAAAATCCAAGTGCTTAATACGATTGGTGATTTCAGTCTCTATTCAGAATTGAGCAAAAAATTCATTCATGGAAACTCACTAATAGAACCAAGCACTGAATATCCTGTATATGATTTCGGCCATGAGTTCTACTACCACAATGGTTTGGCGCTTGAGCGAAATCAAATTCCAAAGTGCGATGTGATTGTGGGAAATCCACCGTGGGGAACGGTCGGGTTTGACCTGCCTTACCATTTCCACCTGCTTTACCCAGAACTGAATAAAATTGAAGACGAAACTGAACTAGAAACAGCCGTACAGAATCTAGTAGAAACACATGCGGATTTGTATGAGTGGCTACTGAAGCATGACGAAGCATCTGACCTAGCTATAGAAGAAATCTATAACGATAGTCGTTTTGAGCATTCCAGTATGGGCGGTTTACAAACCAATGTGCTTTTTACTGAATTATGTGATAGCCTAAGTACGAAAAAGGGAACTGTTGGTCTCCTTCTGAAAGGGTCTACGCTATCAGGTGCTATTAACAAGCGATTAGTGAACTATCTATCCGACCGAAATAGAATCAGCGCCCGATATGACTTCATTAACACCAATAAAATCTTCAATATTGATGCTAAGGAAGAGTTTTCCATCCTCATTCTAAGATTGAACAAATCAGAAGGTTTTACTTATAAAAGCAGTATTACGAAGTTGTCTGAGCTGTCTTAAGGCGGTCTTTTATCATTCCCTTTTTTCTGAAATACTTCACGCCATAATTAATTCCAAGGCCTCCTATCAATCCTGGAGCAACCCAAGGTAATACACCCCACATTCCGGGCAAATATTGCTCAACCCAAGTGTAAGCGCCAAAAACGAAGAAGGCGGTATAAGCGGCAATTCCACTTGTTAGCAGACCAACCATGTGGTCTTTGATTCTGTCCGTCTTTTCTGGGTCTGTTTTTCGGAGTTTCATAATATTCAGAATAGATGTTAGTCCGAGCCCACCAAAAACAAAGAGCAATACATTAGCTTCATTTCCGGCCCAAATTCCTTGAAAACCTAATGCTACCAATCCTAGGCTAAAAAAGAGAACAACAACTTCGTAAATCAATCTTCCGCGGAGACTGGATTTCAACTTGTCCTTTTTCAGTATTACCATTCCGTACCAAAGCGGATTGGCAGTAATAAGCGCTATGAAGCCAAGAAAACAGGCCATGAAGTATTTACCAATAATCACATTTTTCACGCTTAGCAAGGTGGCCGAAATCACGACAATCCACATAAAGAAAACGTAGCCTTTTCCTGCGATACGATGTCCCTTCCCTCCTTTCTTAAGAAAGACTGGGCGCCAGAAAAGAACCAGACTAATAAAACCTGATGAAATGTGAAAAAAGAGAAGCGTTTTAACGATGTTTTCCATTGTGCTTGAGTTTTGATTTCGACTCAAACGTATGTCATCCTTAGCTGGTTTTAAGAACGAAAGGGATGAATGACAAGCTTTGGTGATAGACTGCAAACCTTTGGGACGAATGTCAAACTCAGGGGATGAGTTTCAATCTAAGATTGCTCGAATCTCACCAATAAAGGACCTCGAAACAGGTACTTCTTCTTGCGGAATATCACGCAATTTGAGGCGTAATCCTTGGGCATTTCCGCTTACATTTTCAATGGCATCCACATTTACCAAGTAAGAGCGATGACAGCGAATGACCGAGCATTCTGAAAGTTGCTCGTCAACCGAAGCTATGGTTGCTCGAAGCATTTCCTTGTTCAATTTTCCATCCTTATAGAACCAAACGGTAACATAATTCTGCATGGCCTCTGCATACCGAATTTCTTCAGAACTGAGTTCAAAATTCTTACCCGTTGAATCGGTAATGCTGATTTGCATTGACGATGAATCATGCGGAATATGCACTCTATCATCTAGGGATTGAGCGTCTTTTTCATTCTCCTTTTCAGCACGCAATTAGACCATAATACCCGACAGTGCGACGGGGAATATTCCGATAAGCGAAGTATACCCAATCATCCGTAGTAAGTTAAAGTACCCCATTGCATTCCAGCCAGACATGTAGTTAATGAATAGGTAATTGCCTACCGCAATCCACACTATTAACAACATCGAATAGAACATCCACTTACCCAAATTCCATTTAGGGCCATGTGTTTCAATTTTGAGCACAAATCGCGACACGGCTTCAAACAACCAACCGAAAACAATTGTAACGGCTCCAAATCCAAGAGAAACCCACGCAAGATTGGCCCAAGGGCCTTCTATACCAAACGGGCGAATGAGGAACAGAAAAAGTGCAATGAAAATGCCTACCCAAAAAATGGATGCCAAGCTTTGCTTGAAACCTGCTTTATCAGGGAAAGGTTGATTGAGTTTATTGAGCACGCTCAAAAATAAGCGGAATAGATGACGGACTAAAAGAAGAAGTGAATCTTCTCTTTATTCTTCCAACCAGCTCGAGATTCGCATTCAAAGAAAAAGTTTTTTACATCTGCGCGGCTTTCGTATTCCACGAAAAACCAATTTCCTTCATTTCCCTCAGCGCCACTTTCATATTTCTCCTTATAAACGAGTAAATCAGCTTGGCTTTCGTAATTAACCACAAACACCTTTACATCTGCTCTGCTCTCGTACTCAACGCTGAATACTTTTTGAGCCTGAGCACCAAACACTGATAAACTAAGAACGAATAAAAGGGTAAGTAGTCTTTTCATCCCATTCCGTATTCTCGTTCTACTTTGCCAATTCTAACTCGGTATCCCTCGTACCACTTCTGTTTCCCCATTTCTTTCGCTCTCAAATGCTTCTGGTATTTAGACCATAGTTGAATGGTTTCCATGTCTTTGAAATAGAGCACCGTTACGCCAAATCCCTCTTCATTTCTTAAAGATTCTGAGCCTAGAAACCCGTCCAGCTTTTGAGCATCTTCCCAAAGAGAGTCATTCATCTCGGTATAACCCTCTTCAATCTTGGTTCTTTGAGAAGTAAAAACCACTGTAAAGTATGGCGGTTTAGGTGTTTTGGCGAACATGCCATTAAATTAGGCAATTCATTTATCTGCGTATTACCATGAGACCTCAAGAAAACGCCTACGGAGATTATTACAAAAATTACATTTCGTTGGTTGAGGAAAATGATTTGTTCTCAGCTTTAGATAACTCAGCAAAACGTTCAAGCGAATTTTGGTCTGCGCTAACTGAAAAACAGGGAGCGTTCCGTTACGCTGAAGGTAAATGGAGCATCAAAGAATTGCTTCAGCACATTATTGATACCGAACGAATTTTCAGTTACCGAGCCTTGGCATTTGCAAGAGGAGAGAAAACCGCGCTACCGGGTTATGACGAAAACGAGTACGCTGACAACTGCTTTGCGGACGACTGCACCTTGGCAAGTTTAGTAGAAGAACTAGGAACACTACGCCAGAGCACCATTCAGTTGTTTACCAGCATCAAGAAAGACCGTCTTAATTTGATTGGAACGGCAAGCAACTCGCCTCTATCTCCAAGAGCCGCAGGTTTCATAATTGTAGGCCACGAAATACATCACATGAATGTGTTATCTGAAAGATATTTGGTGTAAGAATTATCTCAGAAAGAAACTTTTTCTTCAAATCGCTCATCAATAATGCGACCTTACGCAACTTGAATGCCTAAACCTCCGTTTTAAAAGCTGAGCGGCAGTTTTGCGGCATCAAACGCACTATCAATGTCATTTTTCAAAAAGGTATGGAATCATCAGGCCGTTCAGCGGACACTGTATTTCTTTCCTTTAAGATTATTGATTCTACACTTTAAGAAGAATTACCTACTGCTTTTTTCTTGGATTATCTTAGGTGCATTTGCATCTGGTGCCATTGGTAGTGGTTATGGAGTACCCTATTTATTCTGGGATCCGGAATATATGGGTAAGGTAGATTTCTGGTCTTTTTTGATTCTCGGCTTCTCGCTCGGGGGGTTCATTATGGCTTTTCATATTTCGAGTTATATCCAAAATTCGTATCGGTTTCCGTTTTTGGCCACGGTATCAAAACCATTCTTCAAATACTCACTCAACAATTCTATTATCCCCGGGGTGTTTCTTGTGGTTTACGTCTATCATATCATTGATTTTCAGTATAAAAATGAGCTTTTCCTGTTAGAAAATGATTTAGAAGTCGGTAGCCGACTTGCTTGGGATATGGCTGGCTTTATTGGAGGAATCCTACTTTTTATGATTCCCGGTCACACATATTTTTTAGCGCTCAGCAGGAATATCTTCAAGGTAATTGGTGTCTCTGAAGAAGACCTTAGGATTAAGCGAAGAAAGAAAGCCATTCAGGTTCTAATGCAAAAGAATTTGGAATGGAGAAAAGTTAATGCTCCGCGAGAAGGCGACTATGAATGGCGCGTGGTTACCTACTTGGTTAATTGGTTTAAGATTGGCTTAACACGAGATTCGGACCACTACGAACCCGAGATGGTTCAGAAAGTTTTTCGGCAGAATCATATGATAGCGGTAGTGTTCGAAATAGTGGTTATAGTAACGTTTCTTATACTCGGTGCTTACAGGGAAACTCCCGAATTGTCGGTTCCAGCTGGGACCGTGATTTTTGTAACCAGCACCATGCTTTTAATGGTAACAAGTGCCATTCATTCAGCTCTTAGAGGTTGGTCTACAGTGTTTCTAATTGCCTCTGTTATTGGCATCCACTTTCTTGTTCAAAATGACATTCTGAAGTACGAAAGTCGTGCATACGGAATGAATTATGATGATGCCCCAGCCATTTATCAATTGGATTCATTAACCAATGTCCAACAGAGTTTTGCAACGTTAGACAAAGACGTAAATCACCATCATGAGATTCTAAAAAAGTGGAAACTCAAAAACATTAAACGAAGATGGGAAAAGCCCAAAATGGTAATTGTTTGCGTTACGGGAGGTGGTGCTCGCTCCGCACTTTGGAGTTATAAAGCCATGCAAGTGGCCGACAGTATTACAAATGGCCAATTAATGACGCATACGCAATTAATGTGTGGTGCTTCTGGTGGCATGTTTGGCTTGGCATACAGCCGAGAATTGTATTTGCGTTCGCTGACCAACGATTCCATTGACCTTAACAATCAAGAATATGTGGATAGGATGGGGATGGATGTTTTGAACCCAATTGGAACATCTCTTGCTCTTAACGATTGGTTTATCCGCTTCCAAAAATTCAGGGATGGAACGTATATATATTCTAAGGATAGAGGCTATGCGTTAGAGAAGCAATTCAATGAGAATACACTTGGCTTCGTGGATAAGCGTTTAGGCGATTATGCGCTGCCAGAACGCGAAGCTCTGATTCCTATGATGTTTTTCTCACCTAGCATCATCAATGATGGACGAAGTCTGTACATCAGTTCCCAGCCAATTGCACATCTTACTTTTAATCATCCTAGCCAGCTAAAAGGACAACCGCTGCAATCTGCGGTAGAGTTTAGGAGACTGTTTAAAAACCAGGACGCGGATAACGTTTGGTTTAGTTCTGTGCTGAGAATGAATGCCACGTTTCCATTTATTTCTCCATCTGTTACGCTGCCAAGTGAGCCAGAAATTGAAGTGATGGATGCGGGGTTCCGAGACACATATGGTACTTCTGTAGCCATTAAACACTTATACTCCATCAGAAAATGGGTAGAGAAAAACACAAGTGGTGTTGTTATTCTTCAAATTCGAGACAGCAAGAAAATTGAGCCCGTCCATCCTAACGAAACGCGTTCTCTTGTTAAACTCATTACCAACCCATTAGGGCATATTTATGACAACCTGTTTACAATGCAGGACTACACAAATGATGACCTAACCGTTTACGCGCAAGATTGGTTAAACACAGATCTCGAGTTGATTGACCTTGAACTTACCCGACCCGAATTAGAAGATATCTCTCTAAGCTGGCACCTGACCACCAAGGAAAAGTCGATTATTCACCGTTCTGCTTACAACAAGAAAAACCAAGCAGCCATGCTTCGTTTAAAGGAATTGCTGGAAGAAATGAAATAGTTGCAAACTTTACCTGCTTCCTAAACTAGCAGCTATCAATAATTCAACAGCTTAAAAACCTGCTCTGAAAACCTGTTTTTGGGGAGGAATTCAGCCTCTAATTTTCCAATAAACGGAACAGGAGTATCCAAACTAGCACAACGCAAAACTGGCGCATCTAAATGTTCAAACGCATTCTCTGTGATGAAGGCGGAAAGTTCGGAAGCAAGACCTCCAATTAGCGTGTCTTCGTGCAGAATAATAACTCTTCCAGTTTTCTTAGCTGTTTCCAGAATGGCTTGCTTGTCATAGGGAAGTAAGGTTCTCAAGTCTAATAGGTCTGCTGATATCTCAGCATTTTCATTTAGAAACTCTAATGCCCAATGCACACCAATGCCGTAGGTCATAATGGATACATCAGCCCCCTTCCGCACCAAATTCGCTTTACCGATTTCCACATTATA